>OGXD01000845.1_pt1 | contig 26864 bp, 25 predicted proteins | sample 1576211 | NCBI WGS metagenome assembly OGXD01 (sample SAMEA3541470, study PRJEB24748) | human gut metagenome | biome: human gut; feature: human-associated habitat; material: faeces | place: China | collected 2012
GGTCTCCAGCTCACGGTTGGCAGTCTCGAAGGAGACGTAATCGGTCAGATGATGGAGCTGATAGCAAAGGAAGCAGCGCGGCATTCCGATCTTCGGGAAAATAAAGCACTGGATGGGAATGCGAAAAAGGAATATGAGGCGTTGACTACATTTTCAAACGGCCGATATCAGATGACAGAAGAAGCCTTGCTTGGTTCCCTGCAAACGCTTTCTGAGCTGCTGGCTTCGCATTACCATAAGAAGACTGTCATCCTCATCGATGAGTATGATGTGCCGCTGGATAAGGCATTTCAGCATGGCTATTATAAGGAGATGATTTCGCTCATCCGGATGATGTTCGGAAAAGCGTTAAAGACGAATGACGCACTCGCTTTTGCGGTATTGACAGGCTGTCTTCGTGTGTCGAAAGAGAGTATCTTTACGGGGCTTAACAACTTTAAAATCCTGTCGATCACAGATACGCGTTTCGATGAGCAGTTTGGGTTTACGGATACGGAAGTGAAAAAGCTGCTTTCTGATTATCAATTGGGAGAACGCTTTCCGGAAGTGAAAGACTGGTACGATGGCTACCGTTTTGGAAAAGCGGATGTCTACTGCCCATGGGATGTCATAAACTTTGTGGATCGTGCGAAGGATGATCCGGTTTCCGGTATTGTCGCAGAATTAAAGTACACGAAAGATTTTGGGGAGATGGAAGCAGCATGCCAGAAGGCGCTTCAACAGATTAAAGATCGCCGTTATCAGGAGTATCTTTTAAACGATGACCGTAAAGATATTCAACTTTATGGCATTGCTTTCTGCAAAAAAAGATGCCGGGCGATCTGTGAAAGATTATAAAAATATATTAGAGGTGAATCCCTTATGAACAAGAATGGATGTTACATTGACCTTCACGCCCATCTGGACGGAAGTGTTACCGTAGATATCGCGAAGAAACTGGCGGCGCTGCAGAACATTGCGCTGCCGGCGGACAATGATAAGGAGCTTCTGACTTTGCTTTCGGTGCCGGATTCCTGTGAGAGTCTGAATGATTTTTTGCAGTGTTTTGATTTGCCGGGACGGCGAGTTATGCGAAAAGTTTTGGGCAGATGTGCCGGGTACAGCGGCAGAAAATAAAACTGCTTGAAGAGGGCGGAGCAGATGAGCAGGCTCTCATAAATGCAAGAGCAAGATATGTAAAAACTTCCGATGAATATGTGAACTTCTCGAAAAGTATGGGACTTTCTCAGCAATGGGACAGAGTAACGGTTGGCGGCAACAGTCTTGAGGGTATTACAAAGCCTAAAAAAGCCAATTCACCGATAAGCGGAATAAAAACTACTTCTTTGCCGGTTAAAAACACAGAAAATCATACCTTTAAAGGTAAATTCGGTGTTGAAAAATCGGACGGTAGTGGTATAATGAAAGAAAGAGGTATGGCTAACGGCATGAGAACCTCGCCATATCATATTCTTACTGAATCAGAAATTGAAACTTTAAACAAAGATATAAAGGCTATTGGTGCTGATAAGAGTATCTTTAAATTCAATAAGGGTACAAGAACAGGCTATGATGACATTACCGATGAAATTTTTGTAAAAGGAGATGTACTACCTGACCTAAATTCTACTCACCCAAGAGATTTAATGAGTTCAAGAGCAGCATTAGCACACGAATATTACGGTCATAGAGCAAACAGGGGAACAAAGTTACCTAAGGGAGCTTGGAATGATGAGTTTCGGGCAAGCTATATGGCTGCTAAAAATTGTCCTAATCTTACAGATGAGGATAGGAGATATTTAATTCTTGACGCCTTAGAAAGAGCAAAGGAAAAGGGCGTTACAATACAACACAACGAATTTATAAGGAAGACTTTATATGGATAAAAATACAACTACATTATCTGAACATAAATTTTTGGTATCGGCAGCAACTGATTTTGGCACATATGGCAAAACCAATAAAAAATGTCCTCGTTGTGGGAACAATATAATTCTTGAAGACTGCGGTTCAGCTTATACCGTCAGATGTAAAACTTCCGAATGTATAAGAGCCGATTTTAGGGGAATTTAACAACTGCGTTAAGAAAGGTATGGCAATGAACGATAATTTTAAGTGCATTTATAAGATACTGCGAACTTTGGAAAAAGTAATGGATTGTCCGGAGTTTGATTTATCACAAATCGACCACAATACGCTTGAAATAAGCAAAGAGCGTTGGGCAAGGTATCTTGAAATGATGGCAGATATTGGCTATATAAAGGGAATTAGAGTGTATGAAGATGTTACCGGTGGAACAGTAGTTGATAATCAGGGTATTCGCATTACACTCAAAGGACTTGAATATCTTTCGGAAAATACAATAATGCAAAGAATGTATAAAACCGCAAAGGGAATAAAAGAAATTACACCAGGTTTATAAGTTTATTATTAGCACTTAGCACAAGCTGAGTGCTTTTTTAATACCCTAAATCCGAAATGAGGTGATAAAATGAAAGTAAAGGTAGTAGTATCGTTCAACGATAAGATGAACGGCTCTATAAACAGACCAGTAAACGAGGTCTTTGAATGTACCAAGGAACGAGCGGAAAGCCTTATGGGCAGAGGCTTTGTGGTTGCTGTACAGGATACCAAAAATAAAAATATTGCTGATTAAGCACTTGTGTTGTGACTGCACAGGTGCTTTTATTTTACCCTGCCGTAGGTTTATACGGCTGAATTTCTACCGCAGGCAAAGCGGAATACAAGCTATGCAGAAAGGATTTTATTATGAAGAATATACACACACTTCTCTCTGAAATCGGCATTACCGTACCCGAAGAGAAAAAAGCGGATTTTGACAAGGCGGTGATTGCAAATTACAAGACCGTTGCAGAGGTTGAGAAAATCACAACCGCAAGAGATAATTACAAATCACAGCTTGAAACGGCACAGACGGCACTCAAAAAGCAAAGGCTGAGTGATTGAAAAACATAGCAAATAAGCTGTTTTTTCGCATTTTACCATAAAAAATAAGCACCCGATTGCTCGAGTGCTTTTGGCAAATGAATTTAATTTTAATAGAAACTATTTTATGGGGGTGCAACCTGCAGTCGGAGGGGGGCAATTTCGGTTCAGGGGGGTGCATTTTTATTTTAGGAGGGTGCATTGCTTTATGATTTTATCTCAACAGTTAACAAAATACCGTAGGCGGTTAAATCAACGGACAGCCAAGTGGCTCGAAAAATACGATTGGTTATGCAGAAAAAAGGCATGACTCTAAACTATGTATCATAAATACAAACAAATAGCGGAAATAATAAGAAAGATAACGAAATTTATAATTCTTATTCAAGCAAGCACTTGATTTATTTTGTGCGGTCTGATATACTATTATAAGAAACACTGGATAATGCACAGAAATGGGGGGATTGTGTTTTGAGGGAAGAAAAGAAAGCTGAAAAGAGACAGGAGCTTGTAGGCGTCTGCCTTGACTGCTTTATTGAAAAGGGGCTGACCGTTGCCACCACAAAAGATCTCTGTAAGGCGGCAAAGCTGCAAAACGGCGGCATCTACTATTACTTCTCCACCAAAGAGGAAATCGTTCTTGCCTGCGCCGAGGAAGCGATCAGTCGAATTGAAAAAGCTGCGTTTGACATCGTGTTTGAAGATATTAGTGACATCAAAAGCATGATGGATCATCTCGGTGAGCTGGCGGATAAAATGTCGCCTACCATGCGCTTTCTGGTCAGCGTATGTGTGTCGCACGAATACGGAGAAAAGGTAAAGCCTTCCCTTGTGCGGCTTGCGGCAAGATACCCTTATTACACGGGCAGGATTGCGGAGATCCTCGGCTGCACCGACAAAGAGGTTGCGCCGTTCGTTCATCTGTCGATCCTTGCCATCAACAATTATATGATCTTTGCCGAGCGAGCGCTGTTTGACCCACAAATCGAAGCGGTCAAAAAAGAGCTTTCAAGGCTTGCGGAAAGAAAGGGGCGGAATAATCGATAGTTTACCATAAAGAGAAAATCACAAACGACTTCATAGTCAATCCATACGCACAAACCCTTCCGAGGAGATGACCAAAAACAGAAGAGAATCATAGGAGGACAACATGAAAAAGATACTTGCAATTCTACTATCGCTGCTTACGCTGCTTTCCTGCGGGCTTCTTTCCGCCTGCTCTGCCAAAAAAACGCAGCCGGATACACCGGATACTGAAACCGTGTGGGAAACGGTCAGCGAGGCATACATCTATGCTTTCCCGCTGGTGCTGACCGACGCGACCAAAACATTATCGACCAATACGGACGGGACCATGACTGGCCGTGCGCCCATCAATCAGTTCAACCATGCAAAAAAGCTGGCGGACGCCTCTTTCCGCACCGTCGTGACGCCGAACGTCGATACCGTCTATTCGCAGGCATGGCTTGACATCAGCACAGAGCCTATGGTCTACGTCCTGCCGGAAACGGATCGCTTCTGCAATGTGCAGCTTCTGGATGCGTGGACGAACACCGCCGCCGTGCTGGACAAGGCGGGCGCTTATGCCATCGCGCTTCCCGGTTGGGAGGGCGAGCTGCCCGACGGTGTGATGCGCGTGGATGTGCCCACCGCAACGATGTGGTCGATCACCCGCACGGTGCTGTCCGGGAACGAGGATCTGCCCAATGTCTATGCCATTCAGGAGCAGATGAAGCTCCTGCCGCTTTCGGCTTATGTACAGGGAGGCGAGTATGCCGCACCGCAGGGAACTTATAAAGAGGAAAATGACTTTGTTCCCGTGAACAAGGTGCTTTCCATGACGCCAGCAGAGTTTTTCAATACGGCGAACGCTCTGATGCAGGTCAACCCGCCCGCCGATGCGGATGAGGAACTGCTGAAGAAACTCTCCGCCATCAATGTGGGCGCGGGCAAGACCTTCGACGCCGCCCTCCTGGGCGAAGGAGCTGCCGAGCGCTGGACGCAGATGCTTCAGGGGCTTCGCGCTACGCTTGACGCCGACGGCGCGAAGTATGAGCAGAAGCTCGGTCAGTGGATCTATTACGGCAAGCCCATCGGCGACTTCGGCACGGAGTATACTTACCGCGCGATGGTAGCGCTGGTGGGGCTTGGCGCCAACACCGTGGACGTGGCGATCTATCCCAAGACAGCGGTGGATGAGACCGGCGCTGCGCTGACCGGAGAAAAGAAGTATACGCTCCACTTTGAAACCCTTCCTCCCACGCTGGAGGGCGGCTTCTGGTCCGTGACCGCCTACGGAGAGGATGATTTCCTCATTGACAATTCCATCGACCGCTACTGCATCAACGACCGCTCCGACTTCAAGCTGAATGCGGACGGCACATTGGATATTATCCTGTCCAAGGATGCACCGGAAGACACCTCTAACTGGCTGCCTGTTTCCGACGGGGAATTTCACCTGTTCATGCGGATCTATGTACCGGATATGACAGCACTGGATAGCTGGCAGCCACCTGTTATCCGCGAACAATAAGGAGATGGAAAAGAACGGCTATGAAACGTATTGCAGCAATGCTTCTTACATCGGTACTATTGCTGTCCTGCGTCGGCTGTGCGCAGGATGGGCGCAAAGAGCCGGGCAAAAGGCAGACCTGGGTCTGACCGCCGAGGTCAAGCCCGCCACAGACTTTACGGCAAAGGCAAATGCCGCCGTCTACGATGAACTTGACTTCGATGATAAGCAGGAATATGAATTCGCCACCCGTGGACTGATCGACGCGCCGGAAACACTGGAACTAAGAGCAGTGACCGTCAGGTGTATGAGCGGAGCATATTCCCTGGTATCTTTGACACAACGGCACAGCAGGCCTATATGGAAAATACGGAGACATACGAGCAGCTGTTCCTCGATGCGGAGAAATACCGCATTATCCAACAGGCACTTGCTGAGCGGCTCTATCGCGAACTGCACGGAGACTCAAAATAACGGAGGTGCAGCATGACAATCACGGGTTAAAAATCCATGCGAACACAACCTGTTATGCTGTTTTTGCCCCCCAAAAAATGAAACTATGCGAGAGAGGTTGTGGGTGTTTTGATTTTTTTAATTCCCTTCTAATTCAACGATTATCCCTGTAATTTAACGAATGCCTCTGTGATTCAACGATTACCTCAGCCGTTTAACGATTACAACGGCTTATAATGCCGAAATAGACCAAAAACGCACAAACCCCGCCGCAGAATTGCCTGCAGCGGGGTTTGCTTATGTGCTGAAACAGTCGAAAAGCCTTATTTCAAGCGGTTTTCGGGCATAGAAAAAGTCCACCGTAATTCTATCAAAATTACGGTGGACTTATGGCGGAGATGGAGAGATTTGAACTCTCGCGTCGGAGTTACCGACCTACTGGTGTTCGAAGCCAGACCCTTCAGCCACTTGGGTACATCTCCAAATAAATATTACATTTAATTATTATAACGGCTTAACTGAAAATTGTCAAGAGCTGTAACTAAATTATTACTCTGTCATAAAATGAAATGAATAAGCATTACTGAGTTAATATATGCAAGGCGGGTGATTTTATGGCTTTTGACACAAGAGAATTGTTTGCTCGGTTGTTAAAATGCGAGAGCGGCGGCGAGGGAGTAGAGGGAATGAGGGCGGTTGCGTCCGTTATCATCAACAGGTCAACAGTGCCTAACGGTGAGTTTGCCCGAATAAGCAACGGCGGAAATGTGCGGGCAATTATTGAACAGCCAAATCAGTTTACCTGCTTAAAAACAACTGTCGGCGGACAATACAATCCGCAAAATGTGTATAACATTGTCCCCGAAGATATACACTACGAAATTGCAGATTGGGCGCTTGCCGGCAACACCGACAGCTCGGTCGGCAATTCGTTATTCTTTTTCAATCCCTATTCCTCAACCTGCCCAAACTTTTTTCCGACAAATATCGGCGTGATTTACAATCGTGTCGGAAAACATTGCTTTTACTCTCCGACTCAGGCTTACAACAACACATAGGAGTGGTTCGTTTTGGTAAATTACATCAACAATAAAAAGGCGCTGCAGCTCAACCCAAATACTCTGTATAATCTCGACACCAATCCCTCAGCCTGCAATAATTATAATTGTATAAACAACCAGATTCCAAATACCATACAGCAATACGGATACGAAATTCCGTCGGTTCTCGACCTTGCAACCTTGGTAAGCCCCACAAGCCCGAATTATCAAAGTTTCAGTCCTACTCAGCAGGCGCAGAATATGAGAAATTCCGCTCAAAATCAGCCGTCACAAACCGGTCCCGCACAAAGTCAGTACAACGAGGCGGCACAGGATTTGGCTGTTCGTGAAGTTCAGAACATAGACGCAACCCAGCCGTACAATCCCGAAACCCTGCCGACCCCTGCCATGATAAATGAGCAGAATATGCAGAATACGCAGTCAGCAATGTCATCGGCAAGCCTGCTTACCGATATTAAAAATCCGTACGAGATCACAGCCGAAAGCGTGCAGTATCTCAACGGCTTTATTCGCACTCAAATCGGCAGGAGAGTATCCATTGATTTTCTTGTCGGTTCAAACACAATCGTTACCAAGTCGGGATATTTGCTCGGAGTTGCCGCCAACTATATCCTCATAAACGAGCTTGATACCAACGACCTCACAACCTGCGATTTCTATAATATAAAATTTATCAGATTTTATTTTGATTAAAATAAGATACTTTTTCAAAAGTTGGGGTGAATATGGTTTAGCTGACTTTCGGTCGGACAACAAAGTTAAGAGAAAGAAAAATTTTCTGCCCGAAGTTAAAAGTCTGGTCAACCTTTTCAAAGGTTGTGGGCAACGCCTGCAAATAGTTTTCTTTTATACAATGTCTGACAGCCAAATGGCTTGCCGTTTGCAGCTTGAATACAATGGCGAGAGCCTTTTAATTGCGTAAGTAGGAATAAGTCAGAAAGATTATTTTATAAGTTTGTTGCCTGTAAACTACTTATACATTATAATAAAATGCCTGCCATTCCGCTTTTCTTTTGCGTGAAAGGAAAAGCTCCAAAATAAAGCACGCTTAAGGGGAAAGGGATTTCGAGTCCCTTTCCCCTTAAGTATTCCTTTTCCTCAGACGACCAAGGTCAGTGACCTTGGAACCTACTTTTTATTGCACTATGTAGTCCTTGAAAATCTTTTCAAAGCGTTTAAAGAAAACATTTTTGCTGCTTTTTATCATAAAGCCGAATAGCAGTGAAACAGCAAGTATATCGAATACGGGCAAAAACCATATAAACGGCAGTTCTGTATAGATTTCGGGATAGCTTAGGAAAAGGACAAGGCAGGTTGAAACCGTAACCAATACAAGAAAACCGATCCAAAATATTATATCTTTTTTGTTTGTGTAAGATTTAACGCATACATCAAGCTGAGTTCCACGCTCTTCGGCTGTAATTTCATTTATCGGATTAAAAGGCTTGTATTTGTCGGCAGGGTGAGGACAGAGCTTTGCGGATTTACCGTTTACAGAGCCGTAAAGTGTTGTATCGCTTGCGGTGTTTCTGTTCAGGTTTGAAAGCGGCATATCTTTTAGGGTGTGATTGCCGAGAATATTAAAAAATTCTGCCTGCGATATGTTCATTTTATAATTGTGTTCTTTCATTTCAGTCACCTGTTTGTAATTATATTTAAGTGGATTTGAATAATGTTTGATTATTTGTGATTATTTAGAATTTCTCGCATTTTCAATAAATGCTCTGACAAGCTCAAAATCCTTGCCCGATTTGTCGGCAAGCTCAACGCCTGAGCTGACATCTACCGCAAAGGGGTGCACCTGAGCAACGGCTTTGGCTACATTGTCGGCAGTAAGTCCGCCTGCAAGGAAAAGCATTTTTTGGGTTTTCGGGAGTTTTTCAAGCATAGACCAGTCAAAACTCCTGCCACTGCCGGGTACTGCCGAATCAAATAAAATTCCTTTTACATTGTCAAGATTTTCAATATCGCCAATGCTTTCAATTCCGCTCACATTAATTGCCCGAATAACGGGGATTTTGCACTCGCTCAAAAGCTTTTCGCTGATTTTGCCATGAATTTGCACATAGTCAAAGCCGAGGGTGTGTATCTGTTCAAGCTGTTCTTTCGTGGGCGACACCGTAACGGCTACGCTCTTTATTTTTGGGTCGAGAGCAGAGAGCAGCTTTTGCGCCTTTTCGGGCGAGATATTCCTATGGCTTTTCTCAAAAAACATAACAAACCCGGCAAAATCGGGCGAGAGGGTGTTTACACATTTTATATCATCGGGATTTTTAAGTCCGCAAATTTTTACTTTTGCCATAATTTCCTCCTGTGCTATTAATAATATGTTATCATAAGGAAGAAAAATGTCAATATTAAAAGAAGAATTGCGGAATTTCAGCAAATTTATTTCTGAAAATTATTGACAAACCCCGAAAAGATGATATAATTATCTTGTTATGCAACATAAAGAGTATAACAATCCTTGCGGCGAAAGCCGCCATAATGTCCAGAAGGAGGTGCAATATAATGGCAGTAACAGCTAATTACGAGACAGTAATGGTAATTTCTCTTAAGAACGGCGAAGAGAACGTTCAGAAGATCGTAGAGAAATTCAAGGCTCTCATCGAAAACAATGCCACTTTAAAGAATGTTGACGAATGGGGCAAGAGAAAGCTCGCTTACCTCATCAACAAGGAGAGCGAAGGCTACTATGTTCTCTTTGATTTTGAAAGCACAGCTGAGTTCCCTGCAGAGCTCGACCGTATCTACAAGATTACAGATGGCGTAATGCGTTCAATCATCATCAAAAAAGACGAAGAATAATTAACGAATGAATCTATGGTAGGGTTATTCCCGAACACGAAAGGAATTAAAAATGCTTAACAGAGTGATTTTAATGGGCAGATTAACTGCCGATCCAGAACTTAAAACTACACCAAACGGTGTCAGCGTAACATCATTCAGCATTGCTGTTGACCGCTCATATGTTAAGAGCGGAGAAGAGCGCAAGGCAGACTTTATTAACATTGTTTGCTGGCGTCAAACAGCCGAGTTCGTTTGCAGATATTTCGGCAAAGGCTCGCTCATTGCCGTTGAGGGACAGCTCCAGAGCCGTTCTTATCAGGCAAAAGACGGTACAAACCGTTACATTGTTGAAGTTGTTGCAGATAATGTTCAGTTCACAGGCGAACGCCGAGATAACAATTCAAACGGATACAATAATCAGTCTTACGGCAACAATCAATCATATGGTGCGCAGTCTTATGGCTCTAACCAGTCTTACGGCTCAGCTCCGTATCAGCAGGCACAAGCTCCTGCTGAGTCATATCAGAGTGGTTCAAATTCAGATTTTCAGGATATGCCACTTGATGATGATTTACCATTTTAAATTTAACTGAATTATAATATAATTCATTGAAAGGAGTTCTCACAATGGCTGACAGACCAATTAACCGTGGTAGAAAAGCTCGCAAGAAAGTTTGCGGTTTCTGCGTTGATAAGGTAGAACACATTGATTATAAGGACATCGCTCGTCTTCGCCGTTATATGTCAGAGAGAGGCAAAATCCTTCCTCGCCGTGTAACAGGCACTTGTGCAAGACATCAGCGTGAAATTACAGTTGCAATTAAGCGTGCAAGACACCTTGCTTTGCTCCCATACACAGCTGACTAATCAATAAAATATCAGTATTTTAAGCACCGTTTAATTACGGTGCTTTTTTGCGCTTGGTGGGGTAATGGGGGAGAGCGGAAAAAAATAAACCTTCCAAAACAAAAACCGCCTGAGTTTTACACTCAAGCGGTTAAATTATTTTAGCAAATTATTTATTCGATTTAAGCACGAAGTTCCTCGTCGTTTTCACCTGCATAGTAAACCTTTTTAATGTCTGCACCCAAGGCTCTGAATTTTTCGATAACATCTTCATAGCCACGCTCAATGTACTGAATACTTGAAATCTCAGTTACACCGTTAATCTCAAGAGCTGCAATAATCATTGCTGCGCCTGCTCTAAGGTCGGTAGCCTTTACAGGTGCTGCTGTAAGCGGTGAGCCACCCTCAATAATCGCAAGTCTGCCCTCAACAGAGATATGTGCGCCCATTCTGATAAGCTCGCTTACATACTGATAGCGGTTATCCCATACATTTTCGTTGATAATGCTTGTACCCGGTACGCTGACTAAAAGTGCCGCAAATTGTGGCTGACAGTCGGTAGGAAAACCGGGGTGAGGCATAGTCTTAATGTTGCAGCGCTTTAAAGGATTTTTAGTAGCGTCAACCTTAATAGCCTCGTCATACTCTGTAATTACAACACCCATTTCACGCAGCTTGGCTGTAATTGACTCAAGGTGCTTTGGAGTAATGTTGTTTACTGTAATGCAGCCTCTTGTGGCAGCTGCGGCACACATATATGTGCCTGCCTCAATCTGGTCAGGAATAATTGAATATGTGATTCCGTGCAGATACTTTACACCACGAATTTTAATTACATCTGTACCTGCGCCCCTTACATCTGCTCCCATTGAATTAAGGAAGTTTGCAAGGTCAACAATATGCGGCTCTCTTGCGGCATTTTCAATGATTGTCATACCATCGGCTTTAGATGCCGCAAGCATAATGTTCATTGTTGCGCCGACTGAAACTACATCAAGGTAAATGTGCTCGCCATGGAGGTTATCTGCATTTGCCTCAATAATAGCGCCGTCAACAAGCTGAGTAACTGCGCCCATAGCCTCAAAGCCCTTTAAATGCTGGTCAATAGGGCGAACGCCAAAGTTACAGCCGCCCGGTAAAGCCACCTGAGCTTTGCCACATCTGCCGAGAAGAGCGCCGAGGAGGTAATAAGATGCTCTCATACCTCTTACTAACTCTGTTGTAGCAGAGTGTGTTGAAATATGTGTTGGGTCTATATAAAGTGATGATTTATTAATTCGTCTTACCTGCGCACCCATCTGCTGAAGAATTTTGCTGATAAGGGCAACATCGCTGATATTTGGTATATTTTCAATCTGACAAGGTTCGTCACAAAGAATTACTGCCGGTATAATTGCTACTGCGGCATTTTTAGCACCGCTTATATTTACTTCGCCAAAAAGCGGCTTACCGCCGTTTACTACAAACTTTTCCAAACTGTTACACTCCAATTCCATATACTGCACATTCACAATAACGAATATGTGAGTTTCCATAATCTAAAACTAAATAAAATAAAGTGCGTGCAAAAAGACAGCAACTGTAATTGCTGTAAAAATGAGTATCTGCCAAACTACTCTTTAGATAATAGTATATCCACAAATATATTACATTTTCTTAAAACACACATTATGCCGCATTACAACAAGGTAACACTAACATTCTTATATAGAAAATGATACTACAAAATTGTAGTAAAGTCAACGCATATTTGAAATTGTAACTTATTTTTAGCTAAAATGTACTCATTTTAGAATTATAAAATTGAGTTTATTCTTATTATGGCTAAATGTAGTTACAATGCTGCAATTATTCTTATAAGAAATAATAAGTTTGTCATAATTGCAATATAGAATTAAAACTTTGCAATTAAATTATTAATTAATAATTCCCGAAATCTGCGGTAAAATCTGAAAATTATTTATAAAATCTATTGACACAGCCATATAGGTGTGCTATACTCAAACTAACATATGAACATATAAACATATGAACAAGTTATTGAACGGAGCGTTTGCTATGATGGATAATAATGATAACAAAAACAAAGAGATACCCGACCTTGAGATTTTGTTTGATCTTGCAGATTTGTTTAAGGTTTTCGGCGACTCAACCCGAATAAGAATAATGTTTGCCATTTCTGACAACGAAATGTCTGTACTCAGCATTGCCGAGGCTCTCAATATGGAGCAGAGCACTATTTCTCATCAGCTGAGGGTTTTAAGACAAAACAAACTTGTAAAAGTCAGGAGAGAGGGCAAGCAGATTTACTATACACTTGACGATGACCATGTTAAGAAAATTATTGAGATGGGACTCGACCATGTTCTTGAGTAAGGAGGGTGTTTTTTTATGAAATATAATTTTACACTTGAAAATTTTAATTGTGCGCATTGCGCAGGCAAAATTGAAACCAAGCTTGCCGAAACAGACGGATACGAAAATGTAAACTTCAACTTTGCCAATAAAAAGCTCGTGCTTGAAAGTGCCGAGAATGTAACGGTACAGGATATACAGGTGGTTTGCGACAGCATAGAGGACGGAGTAGAGGTTATTGACAACACAAAAAGGAAGAATTTAAAGCAGTATTCCTTTACATTAAATAATCTTAATTGTGCGCATTGTGCAGGCAAAATTGAAACCAAACTTGCCGGAACAGACGGATACGAAAATGTAAACTTTAACTTTGCCAATAAAAAGCTCGTGCTTGAAAGTGCCGAGAATGTAACGGCGCAGGATATACAGGCGGTTTGTGACAGCATAGAGGACGGAATAGAGGTTGCAGACAACAGTGTAAGGGAGAGCAACTCAGCCGAGCAAAATGCAGGTTCAGCTGAAAAGGACAAAAAGACAGAAATTAAAAACGAGATAATCTCAATCATCATCGCCGCAGTTTTGGGCATAACGGCATTTGGACTTGAGCTCACCGTTTTCGGCGACTCAGAGTCCGGCTCGGTCGGCTCGTTTGTACTGCTCGCACTCAGCCTTGCGGCTACCGTAATATCAGGCTGGAGAACCTTTGTAAAAGGCGTTAAATCTATATTTAAACTTCAAATAGATGAAACTACCTTGCTCACCATTGCGGTTGTTGCCGCCTTTGTTTTGGGCGAATATGTTGAGGCGGCTATGGTTACAATTCTCTTTGCAGTCGGCGAAATTGTCGAGGAAAAGGCAGTTTCCGCATCGAGAAGTGATATTGCAAAACTTGCGCAGATTCGTCCCGATAATGCAACCGTACTTATAAACGGCAAGGAAGTTGTAAAAGCCGCCGAGGATGTGAAAATCGGCAGTACCATTGTTGTTAAACCGCACGAAAGAGTGCCGCTTGACGGCGTGATTTCAAAGGGAAATACCACACTTGACGCATCGGCGCTCACAGGCGAGAGTGTACCTGTTGACGCAGAGGTCGGCAGTGAAGTAATGAGCGGAATGATTAACGGTAATTCTTTAATAGAAATAAAAACAACTAAAGAATTCGGCGACAGCACCGCCGCAAGAATTATAAAGCTCGTTGAGGATGCCGCCGCTACCAAAGGCAAGAGCGAAAAGTTTATCAGCCGCTTTGCCGCAGTTTACACACCTATCATCATTTTAATTTCAATCATCGTTGCCATTGTACCGCCGCTTGTAGGCTTGGGCAGTTTCAGCACATGGGTTTATCGTGCTTTGGTATGTCTTGTAGCCTCTTGTCCTTGCGCCATTGTTATTTCAGTTCCGCTTTCGTACTATTCGGGACTTGGCGCATCGTCAAAAATCAGCGTGCTTATTAAGGGCGGAAAATACATTGAGGCACTCGCAAAGGCAGACGCATTTGTGTTTGATAAAACAGGCACACTCACAACAGGCGAATTGTCTGTAAATAAGGTGTTTGCTTACGGCAGTCATTCGTCAGCCGAAATATTATCGCTTGCCGCCGCTTGCGAAAAATATTCTTCTCACCCAATAGCTATGGCAATCAAAGCAAAAGCCGAAAAGAATAACTTGCCTGAGCTTTCCGATTACAGCGAAAAGGCAGGACAGGGCGTTACAGCTAAGTATAACGGCAAGAGCCTTGCCTGCGGCGGTTCAAAGATTTTGACAGACAGCCAAAAAGCAACAGCCGAAAAAACCGCATCGGTTTATGTTATTTATGACGGCGAATTAATCGGCGCAATTTCTGTAAGCGATACATTAAGACCGGAGGCAAAGTCTGTTATTGATGAGCTGAGAAAACTCGGTGTTAAGGACAGCATAATGCTTACGGGCGATAAGAAAGAAAATGCAATGGAAATAGCAAACGAGCTGAAACTCGATTCTTATGCGGCTGAGCTTATGCCGTCAGACAAACTCGAAAAGCTCATTGATATTAAGAAAACACATAAGTCGGTTTGCTTTATAGGTGACGGCATAAACGATGCGCCTGTACTTACTGCGAGTGATTGCGGCTTTGCAATGGGATTTGGCAGTGAGGCTGCTATTGAGGCTGCCGATGCAGTGCTTGCGGCAGGCAACCTGAAACAGTTGCCAAAGTCGATAAAAATTGCAAAAAAGGTTGTAGCAACCGTAAGAACAAATATCACATTTGCGCTCGGAGTAAAAACAATAGTAATAATCCTCGCAATACTTGGCATAGCACCAATGTGGCTGTCTGTATTAGCAGATACAGGCGTAAGCGTACTTTGCGTACTTTATGCCGCAAGACTTTTGCATTTAACCGATAATAAGTAAATTTATGTAAATATTTCCTCTCATAAAAAACTGCCGCATTCCAAATGGAGTGCGGTAGTTAATTGTTGCTTTTTATTAAATTAATTGGAGTGAATTATTATTTTGCTTAACTCGTGCACTAAACCATAAATTAACCCCAACTATTGACATTGAGCTTTTTAACTTTGTGATAAACTAAGTTAAACCATAATTAAAAGGCTGTTCCGCAAGATAGGGAACAGCCTTTATTTAATTATAAGATTTTATCTCGGTTATTCATTTTGTAGCATAAGGTCATAAGGCTGTCACTGAGGTGGACATTCTCCACAAGTGTATCGTTATATTTTCTCGCAATGTCATAGTGACTGAAATTCCAATAGTTCTTGATGCCGTAACCATACAGCTTATCAAGTACATTTTCCACACATACTCTCGGTATGCACAAAAACGCAGTGTTAATCCTGTTGTTCTGACAAAAGTCATCGAGCAGACTGTCGTGCATTATTGTAAGATTATTCAGCTTTTTGCCCACCTTTTCCTCGTTGCAGTCAAAGCAGGCGATAAGCTCAAAACCGAGCTTTTCAAAGTTCATATGCTTTGCAACCGCTTTGCCAAGGTTGCCTGCGCCTATGAGTATAGCCTTATAATCGTTGTTAAGACCAAGAATATTCTGTATTTCTTCTTTCAGCTGAGCCACACTGTAACCGTAACCCTGTTGACCAAATCCACCAAAGCAGTTAAGATCCTGTCTTACCTGAGAAGCGGTTACATTCATAATTTCAGCCAATTTTGTAGATGAAATCTTGTCAATGTGCTGTTCGTTTAACTCAGATAAAAAGCGGTAATATCTAGGCAGTCTTCTGATTACAGACATTGAAATGTTGTCATTTCTGGACATTGTACTTTAACCTTACTCCTTTTAACCGATTTATAATTATGCCTTACGCAAGCGCAGCTGCAAGACGCTCGTTTACTGCAAGCAAGAAATCCTCTGAATTAACCTTTTTCTTGTTTTCAAGAGTTGAAATAGCGTAAAGGTCGCCTGTCATAACACCGTCTTCAATAGTGTCGATAGTAGCCTTTTCGAGCTTGTCTGCAAAGCTCATAAGCTCCGGAAGATTATCAAGCTCGCCACGCTTTCTGAGTGCGCCTGTCCAAGCAAAGAGAGTTGCAACAGAGTTTGTAGAGGTTTCCTCGCCCTTAAGATACTTATAATAATGGCGCTGAACAGTACCGTGTGCTGCCTCGTACTCATATACACCGTCCGGTGAAACAAGCACGCTTGTCATCATAGCAAGTGAACCGAATGCAGTGGCAATCATATCGCTCATTACATCGCCGTCATAGTTTTTGCAAGCCCACATATAGCCGCCCTCACTTCTGATAACTCTTGCAACGGCGTCATCAATAAGTGTGTAGAAATATGTAATGCCTGCCTGCTCAAATTTCTCTTTGTACTCGTTTTCAAAAATTTCGGCAAAAATATCTTTGAATCTATGGTCATACTTCTTGCTGATTGTATCCTTTGTGGCAAACCATACATCGAGCTTTTGGTCGAGTGCATAGTTAAAACATGAACGGGCAAATGAAGAAATACTCTTGTCGAGGTTGTGCATACCCTGAATGATACCGTCTGTCTTGAAATCAAAGATTGTACTTCTTTCCTCTGTACCGTCAGGCTTTGTTACACAAAGCTCAGCCTTGCTGCCTGCCTTAACAACCATTTCTGTATTCTTGTAAACATCGCCGTAAGCGTGACGGGCAATGCAAATCGGCTTTTTCCATGTAGGAATATACGGAGTAATGCCCTTTACAAGAATAGGACTTCTGAATACTGTACCGTCGAGAATAGCACGAATTGTGCCGTTTGGTGATTTCCACATCTGCTTGAGGTTGTATTCGTCCATTCTTGCTGCGTTAGGTGTGATTGTAGCGCACTTTACGGCAACACCGTATTTCTTTGTAGCCTCGGCACTGTCAATAGTAACCTGATCGTCTGTTTTGTTTCTGTTTTCAAGACCGAGGTCGTAGTACTCGCTCTTTAAGTCAATGTATGGGTAAATAAGAATGTCTTTGATTTTCTGCCAAAGAACTCTTGTCATCTCGTCGCCGTCCATCTCAACGATGGGGGTAGTCATTTTAATTTTATCCATTAGCTGTTCTCCTTTGTATAGTCAAGCAAACCGCCTGCAAGAATAATTGCTCTTGTTCTGTCTGAAAGCTCGCAGTCGGCAACAATGGTTTCGCCCGTTGTCTTGTTTACAACTGTAACAGCCGAGCCTTCTGCAATTTCCTTTTTAACATCAGGAAGCTCAAGCATATCGCCGAGCTTAATCTTATCGTAATCGGCAGTGTTTTGGAATGTAAGCGGAAGAATACCTGCGTTGATAAGGTTGCTCTTGTGAATTCTTGCAAAGCTCTTTACGAGAACTGCCTTAACGCCGAGGAAAAGCGGAGCAAGGGCAGCGTGCTCTCTTGATGAACCCTGACCGTAGTTTTCGCCGCCAACAATAATGCTCTTGCCGAGAGTTTTTGCTCTCTCAGGGAATTCCTTGTCGCATACTGTAAAGCAGTGCTGAGAAATAGCAGGAATGTTTGAACGGAGCGGAAGAATTTTTGCACCGGCAGGCATAATGTGGTCAGTTGTAATGTTGTCGCCAACCTTGAGTGAGCAGGATGCCTCGATAGACTCTGTAAGAGGACTTGTAGCAGGATACTCCTTAATGTTCGGACCTCTTAAAATTTCAACATTGTCCATTTCCTCAACAGGAGCAGGAGCAATAACCATATTATCATTGATAAGGAACTTCTCAGGCAGCTCAATTTCAGCGGCAGGACCGAGTTTTCTTGGGTCTGTAAATACACCTGCAAGTGCCGAAACAGCAGCTGTTTCAGGAGATACAAGGTAAATCTGACCGTCTGCTGTACCGCTTCTGCCCTCAAAGTTACGGTTGAATGTACGAAGTGAAATACCCTTGCTGTTTGGCGACTGTCCCATACCGATACATGGGCCGCAGGCACTCTCAAGGATTCTTGCGCCGGCAGCAATCATATCTGCAAGTGCGCCGTTCATAGCAAGCATATTAAATACCTGCTTACTGCCCGGAGCAATAGCAAGTGAAACACCGTCTGCAACTGTTTTGCCCTTTAAAATGTGAGCAACTCTCATAAGGTCAAGATAGCTTGAGTTTGTGCATGAACCGATACATACCTGGTCAATCTTCTTGCCCTCAAGCTCGCTGATTGGCTTAACATTATCAGGTGAATGTGGACAAGCAGCAAGCGGCTCAAGCTCTGAAAGGTTGATTTCAATAACCTCGTCATAAACAGCGTCTGCGTCTGCGCTAAGCTCTGTGTAGTCTTCCTCTCTGCCCTGAGCCTTGAGAAATTCTCTTGTGATTTCGTCTGAAGGGAATACAGAGGTTGTAGCGCCAAGCTCCGCACCCATATTTGTAATTGTAGCACGCTCAGGAACTGTAAGTGTTTTAACGCCTTCACCGCCGTACTCAACGATTTTGCCGACACCGCCCTTAACGCTCATAACTCTTAATACTGCAAGAATAATATCCTTTGCAGAAACCCATGGGCTGAGTTTGCCCGTAAGATTAACTCTAACCATTTTCGGCATTGTAATGTAATATGCACCGCCGCCCATAGCAACAGCAACATCAAGACCGCCCGCACCGATAGCAAGCATACCGATACCGCCGCCTGTCGGAGTGTGGCTGTCAGAACCGATTAATGTTTTGCCCGGCTTACCGAATCTTTCAAGGTGAACCTGATGGCAAATACCGTTGCCCGGTCTTGAAAAATAAATGCCGTGCTTTTTGCATACCGACTGAATAAATCTGTGGTCATCGGCATTTTCAAAACCTGTCTGCAATGTATTGTGGTCGATATATGCAACGCTCTTTTCGGTTTTGACTCTCGGAATACCCATAGCCTCGTATTCTATGTAAGCCATTGTGCCTGTTGCGTCCTGTGTAAGAGTCTGGTCAATGCGCAAGCCGATGTCGTTGCCGACAACCATTTCGCCGCAAACCAAATGCTCTTTAATAATTTTCTGTGCAATTGTGTAGCCCATTTGATTACCTCCGCAAAAGTATTTTTGTGGTATTTGCAATATAAAAGCAATAACCCGTATACATTAATTGCCAATTATAAGGCAATTATTAGTATCTATTATATAACATTTTTCTTTTTATGTAAAGTAAAAATGGATGTAAATACGAAAATTTGCATTTTTGGCACTATCTGTTGCTAAATTTCAAAAATAAATTGAATTTTCTGTTTTATGGTGATATAATAAAAAAGTATGCGCAGGACTATTTGAATTTAGATTTTTATAGGGGGATAATTTTATGGAAACAAGAGAAAATTTAAGAAATATAGCGATTATCGCTCATGTTGACCATGGCAAAACTACTCTCGTAGACCAGCTCTTAAAGCAGAGCGGTATTTTCAGAGCAAACGAGGCTGTGGCTGAAAGAGTAATGGACTCAAACGACCTTGAGAGAGAAAGAGGCATTACAATTCTTTCTAAAAACACAGCGGTTATGTATAACGGTATTAAAATCAACATCGTTGATACCCCCGGTCATGCTGATTTTGGCGGCGAGGTTGAGCGTATCCTTATGATGGTTGACGGCGTTGTACTTCTTGTAGACGCTTTCGAGGGCTGTATGCCGCAGACAAGATTTGTTCTTAAAAAGGCTTTGGGACTTGGCAAAAAGCCTTTGGTTGTACTCAATAAAATTGACCGTCCTGGTGCAAGACCGGAAGAGGTTGTAGATGAGGTTTTAGACCTCTTTATCGAGCTTGGCGCTGACGAAGACCAGCTTGATTTCCCTGTTGTATATGCGTCGGGTCGTGACGGCTACGCAAGCCTTGACCCACATCAGCCGGGTACAGATATGAAACCGCTTTTTGAGGCTATTGTAAATGAAATTCCTGCTCCGCAAGGTGACGCCGAGGGCGGACTTCAGATTCTTATTTCAAACATTGACTCAGACCCGTTCGTCGGCAGAATAGGCGTGGGCAGAGTTGAAAGAGGCACTGTTAAAACAGGTCAGAGCGTTGCAATCTGCCATACAGACGGCAATGTAACAAAGAATGCAAGAATAGGCAAGATTTACCAGTACGAGGGACTTAAAAGAGTAGAGAGCGAAACAGCGGAAATGGGCGACCTTATCTGCGTGAGCGGTATTCAGGATATTAATATCGGCGAAACAATCTGCGACCCCGAAAATATCGAACAGCTCCCATTCGTAAAGATTGACGAGCCTACTGTATCAATGAACTTTATTGTAAACAACTCTCCGTTTGCAGGCAGAGAGGGCAAGTATGTTACTTCAAGAAATCTTCGTGACAGACTTTTCAAGGAAATTGAAACCAATGTTGCGTTGAGAGTAGAGGAAACCGACAGCGCCGATACATTTAAGGTATCGGGCAGAGGCGAGCTTCATCTTTCTATTCTTATTGAAACAATGCGCCGTCAGAATTACGAATTTCAGGTATCTCGTCCGCAGGTTATCACAAAGATGATTGACGGCAAGTTAAACGAGCCTATGGAAATGCTTATTATCGAAGTGCCTGACGCTTATGTTGGCGCAGTTATGGAAAAGCTCGGTTCAAGAAAGGCAGAGCTTATAAATATGGGCACTCGTGAGGGCGGCTCAACTCACATTGAGTTCCGTATTCCGTCAAGAGGTCTTATGGGCTATCGTCCTGAGTTCCTTACAGACACAAACGGCAACGGTATTATGAACCATGTATTTGACGGCTATGAGCCATACAAGGGCGAAATCGTAACTCGTCATCAGGGTTCGCTCATCGCTTTTGAAACAGGCGAAACCGTAACATACGGTTTGTATGCCGCACAGGAGAGAGGCAGACTTTTTGTAGGCCCCGGCGTTCCTGTATATGAGGGTATGATTGTAGGCGCAAGCCCTAAGTCAGAGGACATTACAGTAAATGTATGTAAGAAAAAGCACATCACTAATACTCGTGCATCGGGTTCTGATGACGCACTCAAGCTCACACCGCCGTCAATCCTTTCACTTGAGCAGTGCCTTGAGTTTATAGCTGATGATGAGCTTGTTGAGGTTACTCCTGAGAATATCCGTATGCGCAAGCGTATTCTTTCAAAGGAACAGAGAATGAAACAGGCTTTCCGTAAAAAATAATGAGTTTTGTAGTATTAGATCTTGAATGGAACGGTTCGTTCAGCAGCAAGGAGCAGCGTTTTGTAAATGAGATAATTGAATTTGGTGCGGTAAAAACAAATGATAATCTCGAAGTTGTAGACAGATTTGAAATGCTGATTGCCCCACAGATTGGCAAAAAGCTTTGCTCAAAGGTAAAAAAGCTGACAAAGATTACCAACGAGGAATTAAGAGAAAACGGTCATACTTTTATGCACGCCGTTTCTGAATTTAAAAAGTTCTGCGGCGAGTCCGTATTGGTAACATGGGGCACAAGCGATATTCTCGCATTGATTGAAAACTATATGTACTATGCTCATAAGCCTGAGCTGCCATTTCTTACAAGCTATTGCAATGTGCAGGATTACTGCGAGAAATGCCTTTCTGTTAATGATAAATCGTCACAGCTCGGACTTTCTGTGTGTGCCGATATGCTCGCCATAAACTTTGATGTTGAAGAACAGCACAGAGCGTATGCCGATGCCGAGCTTACACTAAAGTGTATGAAACATTTTATAGACGATTACCCGATAGACAGCTTTATTACAGACGCAACCTCTCACGATTTTTATGACAGACTGCTGTATAAAAATCATTTTATTACAGATATTAATAATCCGGAAATTGACAAACGCAGTATGCGCTTTAATTGTGATGAGTGCGGCAGACAGGCTGCAAGGCAATCTAATTGGAAAGTCAAGAATAAAAGCTTTGTTGCGCCGTTCTTGTGCAAAAGATGCGGAAGAAAGTTTGTAGGCAAGATTTCTTTTAAAAAGAAATATGACGGAATAACCGTAAGAAAGCGTATAGTAGAGTATTACGAAAAGCCTGCCGATGAAAAAATCGAGAGCGAGGCATAGCATAATAATCTTCTATACATATATAATAGTAATATAAAAACGCAATGCCGAACGGTCGCAGTGACTGTTCGGCATTTTTAGAAAGTTCTGTTCCGAATAGTGGGGCAAGATTATAATAAAGGTTTAACAATTTTTTGGTCGGGCAAGAAAGCACAGCAAAAGAAAATGTTTCCGTCCCGAAGTTAGAAGTTTGGTCAACCTTTTCAAAGGTTGTGGGTGTGGGCAACGCCCACAAACGCTTTCTTTTTATGCAAGGTCTGACAGCCAAACGGCTTGCCCGTTTGGCGGCTGTAACATAATGGCGAAAGCCTTAAAAAGCGAAAGCAACAAGAAAAAGCCACGCTACTATAACTACTGATTTGCCACTTTTCAAGGGCAAATCAGCAACACACGCAAGCTCTTGTGTCCTTTAAAATATCTTTTCTCTACTTATGCTCAAGTGTGACTTTCTAACTTTCTGCCCCTCATTGGTCTTGACTTTTGTTTTCTGCTAAAGTTTTGAGCAGTCTGAGATTTAGTTATTATATGATATAATTTCAACTATTTACTTTTAGAATAAAATGTGAAACGGGTTTCATTGTTATTTCAATTTATTTCATATTCATTTCAAAACGAGTTCATATAGTTTTCACTTGGTAAAATTATTATATATACATCGTAAGAAATACGAAAGACACAGCATTAAAGGAGGACAAAATAATGCTTGATAATAAAAATCCAAATGAATTCAACGACATCTATTCAGGTAATACTGAAAACACAAATTCAGAAACTCCACAGGAGAAATCAGCAGACAATGCCGAGGCATCTTATGAGTGGAACTGCGAAAAATCAGACAACAGCGCAAGCGGTAATGAATACCATTATTCATATGTAAACGGCAACAATAAAGACGCATCTCATAATCCTAACAGATACAATGAGCCGACACAGTATTCGTCACAGCAAAGCTATTCATCACAGGGCGCAGAAACAGGATACAGCAATAATTACCATAATCCAAACACAAACACTTATGATAATTATCAGCAAAATACCTATTCCGCTCAGAATCAGCAGTCGCAGAATGTATATAATTCTCAGCCGTACGGTGCAGCACCTAATCATTCGGCAAACGCAAAGCCGCACAAGGTGAAAAAGCCTAAAAAGCCGAGAAAGCCTGTTTCAAGAGGCGCCATTGCCATTGCTCTTGCAGCTACAATGGTATTCTCTTGCGGACTTGGTTTTGGCGGCGGTTATTTTGCAAATAAAATGAACACCACAACAAGCGGCAGTTTGAATATTACCAAAACAAGCAGCAATGGCAATACTACAACAGCCTCAAGCACTTCAACCGCAAGCTCAACCTCTGAAATTGTTAAAAAGACAGCCGACAGCGTTGTAGAGATTTCAACCGAAAGCGTTGTAACAGGCTCGTTCGCACAGCAGTATGTTCAGCAAGGCGCAGGCTCGGGTGTTATCATTTCTCAGGACGGTTACATTCTTACAAATAACCATGTAATTGACGGAGCAAACTCTGTTAAGGTAAGACTCAGAGATGGTACTGAATACGATGCAACCATTATCGGCAGTGATTCAAGCAACGATATTGCATTGCTAAAGGTCAATGCAACAGGTCTTTCAGCCGCAACATTCGGCGACAGCAGCAGACTTGCAGTAGGCGACTATGTAGTTGCTATCGGCAATCCGCTCGGCGAGCTTGGCGGTACAGTTACAGACGGTATCATTTCAGCACTTGCAAGAAAGGTTACTATTGAAAATACTCAAATGACACTCTTGCAGACAAACGCTCAGGTAAATCCGGGTAACTCAGGCGGCGGACTTTTCAATGCAAACGGTGAGCTTGTAGGTATTGTAAACGCAAAGCAGAGCGCAACCGAGGTTGAGGGTATCGCTTTTGCTATCCCGATTAATAATGTACTCGACATTCTCAGCGACCTCAAGGAATACGGCTATGTAACAGGCAAGGTTGACCTTGGTCTGGATTTTACAGATATTACCTCTGATGAAACAGCATTCTATTATGGCGTAAACCAAACAGGCTGTTATGTGCTTTCTGTTGATTCAGGCTCAAATGCCGAAAAAGCAGGCATTACAAGAGGCGACCTTGTAACAAAGGTAAACGATACCGATGTTTCAACATCGGATGATATTACAAACGCACTTGAAAAAGCAGAGGTAGGCGATACCGTAACATTTACAGTTAGCCGCCGAGGCACAAGCAAGACAGTTTCATTTGTACTTGAGGAATATGTGCCTGCGGTAAGCAATTCTAAGATTTCCAACGGCTCACAAAAGAGCACAACTCCTACATCAGACAGCAACAATTCAAATGGCGACAATTCTATTTGGTCACAAATGTTTGGTTGGTAATGCGTCTGTTCATATAGATAATTTATTCTGAGCTCTCCATAGCAACAGCCGATGCGTTTTGCACCGGCTGTTGTGCTGTTTAGCGGTTTTTCAAAAATAATAGGGCAGACAAAGCGTCAGCCCTATTATGGTTTAGTGCATTAAATTGCGGTAGCAAAAAGTATTTGTGGGCTTTGCCCACACTCACAACCTTTGAAAAGGTTGATCAAACTTTTATAAATGTTTTTCTAATGCATTATGCTAAATAATAAAATTTACTGTTTCGGAATAGGTTTTGCCAATTTCATAGCATCGTTTGTTCCAAAAGTACGACGAATAACAGTTTCAATATATTTTTTGATAAGTGTTTCGTCATCAACTATTGTAAAAAATCTCAAAACCTGCGTTTGATTAAACCATACTATTTTCATTGGTGCTTTTAAAGTTTTGCTAATTCCGGCAACAGAAAGACTTGCGGTTTCGGTTTTTAATATTTCTGTTTCACTGCATTTGCAGTTGCTCTTTTTGTATAATTCTGTAATATCGGTATCTTCTGAGTCAATAAAACCGCTCGTTACTTGTGATATATTTTCCAAGTCAGCGGCTGCCATATAATCAGCCGAGCTAATCATATAATCCCATCCATAGCCCTGCGCTGCCAAAAGCACATCATATTGATGCCAAGGCCCTGATTGAATATGCTTTATATCTCTGATAAAGGTTACATCATCAATGTAATTTTCAGCTTTGTAATTTTCAGCTTTGCAATCTTCAGCTTTGAAATCTTCAGCTTTGGAATTTCCTGCTTTACTTTTCTTTTTAAATTTATCAAAAAGGCCCATATTATTTTCTCCTTTGTTGCAAAATGATAATTAATTGACAAAAAATAACTATTGATAAACATAATAGCAAATAAATTATAAAAAGTCAATCATCGAATAATAAAGGTTGTATGCTAAAAATTATGGTTTAGTGGATTATCGGTCGGGCAACAAGGTACGGCAGTAAATCTTTCCGTCACGAAACGAAAGGGTAGAACTGAATTTTGAAAATTTAATCATAAAAAAGCGACAGATAAAATTTCTGCCGCTTGTTAGATATACTATTAGTTTGTGATACTTTAATTATACGGTTAATTCCAATAATCAAAAAACAGAATATTCTCATACTGAGTAATAAAGTTCTGCGTTGAGTGCCAGTTATTCGGATAGCCGTAATAATATTCACTTGTGCACATTACAAGTATGCGGTGCTGAACTGCGTTTCCGCCGTTATCAAAAACATAAGAAACTGCGTTCTTTACATTATCGTTTACATTTTCTTTGTATCCGTCATAACCCATACCGCCGTTGGCAGATGATTTTCTGAGATCCATAGGATCTTTGCAATAGCCGTAAACCAGCGCATCCCTAATGCACTGAGCAATGAACACCGAGCCGGCGTATGAAGTGCCAAACTCGCCCATTACGATTTTTTCTATGTAAGCTCTCTCTTTGTCGGTGAGTTTATATGCTCTGCCCTGATAGCTGCTGTCAATTTTATTTGACGGAAGTTTTATCAAAAACGAATTTGCGGCATTTGCACCACTGCTTGTACCGCCGCTTGCAGCGTTCATAAGGATATTTTGCAATGCGGTAACATCATTAATGTTTATATGTCCGTCACCGTCTACATCGGCTCTCTTTTCGTACTCATCGTTCCAGTTGCTCATATCTCCCGAAAGGCGAATTTGCAAGGCTGTTACATCCGATACCGAAACTTTGCCGTCACCGTTTAAGTCATAATTATTTCCTGCCGCAAATGCAGAAACAGCACAAAAGCTCATAAAGAAAGTTGCAACAAGAACACAAGAAATAAATTTACAAATTCTTTTACTCATATTTTCTCCTTTGATATCTTTTTCTGTTATTTTTTCGCAGTATAAAACATCACAACTCTTTAATTATAACACATAAAAAAGAAAATTGCAAATTTTTTATATTTGAAAGATATTTTTTTCAAAAAAAAGTGTTGACATTTGTAATTTATGGTGGTATAATAACACTCGTTGATTGAGAGAAAACAAAATCAATACAAAATATAAATATTTGCGAGTGTGCTGGAATAGGCAGACAGGCACGTTTGAGGGGCGTGTGTT
>OGXD01000856.1_pt1 | contig 26696 bp, 22 predicted proteins | sample 1576211 | NCBI WGS metagenome assembly OGXD01 (sample SAMEA3541470, study PRJEB24748) | human gut metagenome | biome: human gut; feature: human-associated habitat; material: faeces | place: China | collected 2012
CGTTGTTTTCAAACTTCGGATCGACAAACGGTTTGATGTCTTTTTCCGTTCCCCATGAAGCGTTTTGTCAAGTGCTTTTTTGAGTTATTGACGCAAATTATCGTGAAAGTGCGAAAGTGCAAAGTGCAAAGGGTCTGCGTTTTGCACTTTCAGCTTGCGGGTTCAGGGGGTTGCTTCTTCTTGATGAAGTTGTACCATTGACCGCCGACACGCCTTGCGCCTAAAATGCCGCCCATGTTGCGCTTGGCGTTCTGTACCGTCCTTTCGGATATTCCGGCTTCGGCTGCGGCTTTTACAATGTCCTCGCTGGCAAGCTCTTTCCCGTCTGCAAGCAGGTCAAGTATCAGCCTTTCGGCTTGCTCGGTCTTGGTGGCGGTGTTGCCGCCCGTAATTTTGAAAGAAAAACAGAAAAATGCCTCACTCCAAAGAGTGGGGCATTTTTCTTGTAATTTTTCGTTTTTATGGAAAAGAAATTCAAAAATTTTTGAAATTTTGTGGAAAATCACACGGGTGTATTTGTGGAGCGGACAAATATCCGAGAATAAGAAAAAAATGTCTTTCTACAAGGAACTTTTTTAGGGATACCTATTGACTTTGTTGAATTTAATCATATATAATTGGAAAGGTCGATAAATTATGCGGTTTTTTGTCAAAAACACTTGGTTTATCGATAAAAAATCGAAATAAGGTTAGGAGGGATTTTAGTGTTACAGGTATTTGATATCATCGGACCTATTATGATTGGCCCTTCCAGTTCTCATACAGCAGGTGGGCGTGGGCACGCCAGCGGAACAGCGGCGGCTTTGTGGGATCATCGTCTGGGTAGTAATTCACCGGCACATGGATGGGCAGGCCCTTGTCCACATCGCGGCGGTACTCTGAATCCAGCGTGTATTTGTCATATTCCGGGTGGCCGGTGACAAAGATCTGCCGTCCGTTCTCGGTGCTCATAAGGAAGGGCCCGGCAGCATCGCTCTCGGCAAGGATGCGCAAAGCCTTACAGTTGTCCACATCCTCGCGGCTGATGCCGGTGTGGCGGCTGTGGGGCGCATAGAACACCTCGTCAAAGCCGCGCACCAAAGGGTTCGACGGGCGGGTGACCCGGTGCTCGAACACGCCGAACATCTTTTCCGGCAGCAGCTGCTTGTGCACGCCGTAGTGGTAGTACAGGCCCGCCTGTGCGCCCCAGCACACATGCAGGGTGGAGTAGACGTTCGTCTCGCTGAAGTCCATGATCTCGCACAGCTCCGGCCAGTAATCCACCTGCTCAAAGTCCATGGTCTCCACCGGTGCGCCGGTGATGATCATGCCGTCGTAGCGGTTGTTCTTCACCTCGTTGAAGTTCTTATAGAACGATTCGAGGTGTGCTGCTGAAACGTGGGTCGCCGCATGGCTGGCCGTCTGCAGCAGGGTCATGTGCACCTGCAGCGGGGTATTTGCCAACAGACGGGCGATCTGGGTCTCTGTGGTGATCTTGGTGGGCATCAGGTTCAGGATCAGGATCTCCAGCGGGCGGATGTGCTGGGCAAGGGCGCGCTCACGATGCATGACGAAGATATTTTCGTTGTAGAGGGCATCGTAAGCAGGCAGGGTCTTGGGGATGATCAGCGGCATAGTTCGTACTCCTAACGATTTAGAATAGCCTCCGCTGACGCTCTGGCTATCTTCAGCGGAATTTATTTTTTATATTTTGCGTTTGTCGCGCCCTGCGGGGCGCTCCAAACGCGTTTTTACGAGAAGGGCCGGAACCGATAGATGCTGCTGAACTCACCTTTTAGATCTTATCCAGCGCCTGTGCAATATCGGCGATGAGGTCTTCGCTGCTTTCCAGACCGCAGCTCATGCGCACCAGCTCTGCGGGCACACCGGCGGCTTTCAGCTGCTCATCGTTCATCTGGCGGTGGGTGCTGGAAGCCGGGTTCAGGCAGCAGGTGCGGGCATCGGCCACATGGGTCTCAATGGCGGCCAGCTTGAGCTCTTTCATAAAGGTGCTGGCAGCTTCGCGGCCGCCGGCCAGACCAAAGCTGACCACGCCGCAGCTGCCATTGGGCAGATACTTTTCAGCCAGTGCGTGGTAGGGGCTGGACTCCAGGCCGCAGTAATTCACATAGGCCACCTTGGGATGGCTTTCGAGGAACTTTGCCACAGCCATGCCGTTGGCGCAGTGGCGCTGCATCCGGACATGCAGGCTTTCCAGGCCGAGGTTCAGCATATAGGCATTCATCGGGGACTGCATGGAGCCGAAGTCCCGCATCAGCTGAGCCGTTGCCTTGGTGATAAAGGCACCCTCTTTGCCGAAGCGCTCGGCGTAGGTGATGCCGTGGTAGCTGTCGTCCGGGGTGCACAGGCCGGGGAACTTCTCGGCGTGGGCCATCCAGTCGAACTTGCCGCCGTCCACAATGGCACCGCCCAGCACAGCGCCGTGGCCGTCCATGTACTTGGTGGTGGAGTGGGTCACGATATCCGCGCCCCACTCAAAGGGACGGCAGTTGACCGGCGTGGGAAAGGTGTTGTCCACGATCAGGGGCACGCCGTGGGCGTGAGCAGCCTTGGCAAATTTCTCGATGTCCAGCACGGTCAGGGCGGGGTTGGCAATGGTCTCGCCGAACACCACCTTGGTGTTGGGCCGGAAGGCAGCGTTCAGCTCCTCCTCGGTGCACAGCGGGTCCACAAAGGTGGCCTCAATGCCCATCTTCTTCATGGTGACGGAGATGAGGTTGAAGGTGCCGCCGTAGATGGTGCTGGATGCCACGATATGGTCACCGGCCTCGCAGAGGTTGAACAGGGCAAAGAAGTTGGCTGCCTGACCGCTGGAGGTCAGCATGGCGGCGGTGCCGCCCTCCAGCTCACAGATCTTCTTGGCCACAAGGTCACAGGTGGGGTTCTGCAGGCGGGAGTAGAAGTAGCCGTCGGCTTCCAGGTCGAACAGCTTGCCCATATCCTCGCTGGTGGCATATTTGAAGGTAGTGGACTGGATGATGGGGATCTGGCGGGGCTCGCCATTGCCGGGCGTATAACCGCCCTGCACACAGATGGTATCACGGTTCATTGCAACATACTCCTTTACTGGGTTTGTCCGAATAGCACAATTCCCCGCAGGAGCACATGCCTCCGGCGGGGAATTGAAACGTTGAATTTTACTTCCCGTCCGGGACGAAATGAGGAGAGAACTCCTTCCGTCAAAGCCTTTCGGCTTTGCCACCTCCCTCAAAGAGGGAGGCTTTAAGGCTCCCTCTCCGAGGGAGCTGGCGCACGAAGTGCGACTGAAGGAGTTACTTCCTCAGCCTCTTATCGCTTCTGGTGGCCCAGAAGGTGCCAACGGTCTGGAAGATCTGCACCAGCAGCACCAACAGGATGACACAGACGATCATAATGTTGGTCTGGTAGCGGTAGTAGCCGTAGGAAAGGGCGATCTTGCCCAGGCCGCCGCCGCCGATGACACCGGACATGGCCGAATAGCCCAGAATGGTGGTCAGGGCCGTGGTCATGCTGGAGATCAGGCCGGGCAGGCACTCGGGGATCATCACCTTGGTGATGATCTGGAAGGGGGTCGCACCCATGCTCTGGGCGGCTTCCACCACACCCTCATCCAACTCGCGCAGGCTGGTCTCCACCAGACGCGCCACAAACGGGAAGGCCGCCACCACCAGCGGAACGATGGTGGCCTTGGTGCCTACGGTGGTGCCCACGATGATACGGGTCAGCGGAAAAACGCAGATCATCAAGATCAGGAAAGGCACGCTGCGCAGGATGTTGATGATGATATTCAGCAGGTGCATCAGCCAGCCGGGCAGGGGCAGAATGCCGTCCTTATCACCGGCCACCAGCAGCACGCCCAGCGGCAGGCCGATGACCAGAGAGAACGCGGTGGAGAGCACCGTCACATAGAAGGTCTCCCAGATGGCAAAGCCATAATCTGCAATGGTCATTCTCCGGTCACCTCCTCCACCGTAATGCCGGGCTGTGTCCGCATATAGGCAGCAGCCTGTTTTGCTTCGTCCAGGTCAGCGGGCAGCTTGAGCAGCATGGAGCCATAGCACTGGCCGCTCAGGTCACGGGTATCGGCGCTGAGCACCGACACCAGAATGCCCTTTTCGGCGGCAAGGCTTGCCACCAGCGGTTTTGCGGCGGAGGAACCGTTGAAGGTCACACGCACCACATGATCGTCCGGCGCAAAGCTGGACAGGTCGCGGGCAGCGCTGCCGCCGTTGGGAGCCACCAGACGCTTTGCCGCGGCGGTCTTGGGGTTGGCGAAGATCTCCTTCACCTCGCCCTGTTCCACCACAACGCCGCCGTCCAGAATGGCAACGTGATCGCAGATCTCCTCCACAACGCTCATCTGATGGGTGATGACCACCACCGTGATGCCCAGCTTCCGGTTGATGTCCTTGATCAGGGTCAGGATGGAGTGGGTGGTGTTGGGGTCCAGCGCGCTGGTGGCCTCATCGCAGAGCAGGACCTTGGGGTCAGTTGCCAGTGCGCGGGCAATGGCAATGCGCTGCTTCTGGCCGCCGGAGAGCTGGGCCGGGTAGGCGTTGGCCTTATCGGGCAGGCCCACCATTTCCAGCAGCTCCTTGGCGCGCTTTTCGGCTTCCTCTTTCTTCACACCTGCCAGCTCCATGGGGAAGCAGATGTTCTTCAGGCAGCTGCGCTGCATCAGCAGGTTGAACTGCTGGAAGATCATCGTGATCTCCCGGCGGCGCTGGCGCAGCTGGGCGGGCGTGAGCTTTTCCATCTCCACGCCGTCAATGACCACGCTGCCCTCGGTGGGGCGCTCCAGCAGGTTGATGCAGCGCACCAGCGTGGATTTGCCCGCGCCGGACATGCCGATGATGCCGTAAATCGAACCATCCGGGATGGTCAGGCTGATGTCCTTCAGCGCATTCACTGCGCCGTCCTTCATCTGGAAGGTCTTGGAAAGGTGTTTGATCTCGATCACAGGGATTCTCCTTTTGATGTAACATCCTTGCCCTCTCCGTCATTGCTCCGCAATGCCACCTCCCCCAAAGTGGGAGGCACTGCATCTTCCGGGCGCAACAACAGTTGACTGTGGGCTGCAATTGGCTCTCCCTTTGGGAGAGCTGGCAAAGCCGTCAGGCTTTGACTGAGAGGGCGAGCCGCGTTTCCTTAACCCTCGATCGGGCTCAGGTCGCTCTGCTTGCCGCCGTAGATGCCCATGGGCTCCACGTGGATACCTGCAACGGAGACCAGGTGGGTGCCCTTCTCCTCATTGAAGTTGTCCAGGTAGGGCTGATGCTGGAAGTAGTTGGTGTCGCACTGGCCATCCTCAACGATGGTGTTGGGGATCACATAGTCATCGTACTCCTGGATGTCCAGCGTAATGCCCTTGTCGGCCAGGATCTGCTTGCAGACCTCCAGGATCTCGCAGTGGGGGGCGGGGGTGGCAGCGCAGCTGACAGTCTCGCCGTTCAGTGCGTCATAATCGATGGAAGGATCATAGCCGTCGGTGGGATTCTCCACAACGGAGACCACAGCGCCGCCGTAGCTCTCGGTCATAAAGTCCTTGACCTGCTGGCTCTGCAGGGCAGCGACCAGAGCCTTGATCTTGGGCTCCTCCTCATTGCCTTCCTTGCAGACCAGAACGTTAACGTAGGCAGAGGTGCCATCCTCCATGGCCAGAGCGTCGGTCATGGGGTCCAGACCGGCGGAGATGGCGTAGTTGGAGTTGATGACAGCGTAGTCCTCATCCTGCAGGACGTTGGGCACCTGAGCAGCCTCGACCTCGTCCACATTGACGTTCAGGGGGTTCTCCTCGATATCATTCTTGGTGGCGGTCAGGCCTGCATCTGCCTTCAGCTTGAAGAAGCCGTTCTTCTCCAGCAGGGTCAGAGCGCGGGCCTCGTTGGTGGTATCGTTGGGAACAGCGACCTTGATCTTGTCCAGCTTGGCAGCGGTGGAGGCAGCCTCAGAGGATGCAGCGCCGGAAGCGGCGGAGCTTGCGGTGGAGGAAGAGCCGCCGCAGGCGGTCAGGGCAGCGGCAGCAGCGGCCACGCCGGAAACTTTCAGAAAATTACGACGAGTGATCTTAGACATTTTGTTTTCCCTCTCTACTTTTACAAAAATGTTTTTGTGCGGTGCGGCACAATCCGCACCCTTTGCACCGGAAGCAAAATAAAAAACGCTTCCGTCCTCAGCGGGCATACACCCACAAGGACGAAAGCGTAAAACTTCCGTGGTACCACCTTGGTTTACTGTCCCCTCACAGAGACAGCCTCACTGCTGCGGCGTTTTGCAACGCGACAACCGGACGCTGTAACGGGCGCTCCCGTCGCAGGCTTAGCACTCTTGCACTTCGCCCCCGCGGCTCCGAGACCATTTTCAGCTCCCTGTTTCCTGCCCTTTTCCACCGCCCGGGCTCTCTGGAAGGATCAATGCGAAAACCTACTCTTCTCTTCACAGCCATTTTTGTGATATTGCATACATAATACCCCACTCTTCCGGGTTTGTCAACCCTTTCAACGAAGTTTTTCAGTAGGGAATTGCCTGCTTACTGCTGGCCGGCATCCTGCTCCGTGCTGTACAGCACCATCAGGTGGTTGGCACTGGCTTCCAGCTGGGATTTTGCCTGACGGAGGTTCGCTTCTTCGGTCTCGTTCATCTTTTCGGGCTTATCCTTGCGCAGGCAGCGGCGCAGGCTGGCAAGGTCGTTCTTGACTCGGTTCTTCTCGTCCTTGTCCAGCTCCTTTTTGCACTTGGAGAGGGCCTCATCCACCTTGTAAGCCAGCATCTCGGCCTGATTGTGGAGCTCCAGCCGCTCCCTGCGGCGGGTGTCCTCCTCTTCGTAGGCGGCGGCATCGGCCATGGCGCGCTGGATCTCGTTCTCGGAAAGATTGGTGCTGCCGGTGATGGTGATGTTCTGCTCCCGGCCGGTGCCCAGATCCTTTGCAGACACCTTGACCACGCCATTCACATCAATGTCAAAGGTGACCTCGATCTGGGGCTTGGAGGAGAAGCCGGAGCGGATGCCGGTGAGCTTGAATTTACCCAGGCTCTTGTTGTCACGGGCAAAGTGGCGCTCACCCTGCAGCACGTTGATCTCTACGCTGGTCTGCATGGGGCGGGCCGTGGTAAAGATCTGGCTCTTGCGGGTGGGGATCATGCTGTTGCGGGTGATGAGGGGGGTGGCCACGCCGCCCAGCGTCTCAATGGACAGCGTCAGCGGGGTGACATCCATCAGCACAAGGCCCTGCGCGGCCGCGCCGGTGGCACCGGCCAGCTTTCCGCCGCCCTGCAGCAGGCCGCCCTGCACGGCGGCACCCATGGCCACGCATTCATCGGGGTTCAGGGTGTGGCTGGGCTCACAGCCCAGCAGCTCCCGGACCTGCCGCTCCACAGCGGGCATCCGGGTGCTGCCGCCCACCAGCAGGACTTTGCCCAGCTGGCTGGCGGAGAGCCCGGCATCCCGCAGGGCGTTCTGCACCGGCTGAACGGTGCGGGCCAGCAGGTCACCGGTCATCATCTCAAACTGGGGGCGGCCCAGGCTCAGATCCAGATGGTGAGGGCCATCCTTGCCCACCGCGATGAACGGCAGGTTCAGCTGGGCGGAAAGCGCGCTGGAAAGCTCCTTCTTGGCCTTTTCCGCTTCCTCCTTCAGACGGCCCATGGCGGCGGGGTCCTTGGTCAGATCGATGCGGTCAGATCTGCGGAACTCCGCCACAGCCCACTCAACGATGCGTTCGTCAAAGTCATCGCCGCCCAGATGGGTGTCGCCGCCGGTAGCCAGCACCGTAAAGGTGCCATCCTCGATCTCAATGATCGAAACATCAAAGGTGCCGCCGCCCAGATCATAGACCAGGATCTTCTGGGGGGCTTCGTTGTCCAGGCCGTAAGCCACCGCGGCGGCGGTGGGCTCGTTGATGATGCGCAGAACATTCAGGCCCGCAATGCGGCCCGCGTCCTGAGTGGCCTTGCGCTGGCTGTCGTCAAAATAGGCAGGCACGGTGATGACGGCCTCGGTCACCGGTTCGCCCAGGTAGCTCTCGGCATCGCGGCGGATCTTGGTCAGGATCATGGCGCTGATCTCCTGCGGGGTCAGGTCTCTGCCATCGATATGCACCCGGTGATCAGAACCCATGTACCGCTTGATGCTGGACACCGTGCGGCCTGAGTTTGTGGCGATCTGGCGCTTTGCCGCGCCGCCCACCAGACGCTCGCCATCCTTGGTAAAGGCCACCACGCTGGGGGTGGTGCGCTCGCCTTCGGCGTTGGTGATGACCACAGGCTTGCCGCCCTCCACCACCGCCACGCAGGAGTTGGTGGTACCAAGGTCGATTCCGATCACTTTGCTCATAGTGCTTGTCCTCTTTTCTTCGGCGCAGAATATTTCCTTGAATATCTTACCGGTTTCCTATGACGATTTCTTAGAACAAATGTAAAGAAACTGTGTTTCAGGCGTTTTTATCGTCGGCCAGCAGCTGATCGGTCAGCAGTTCAGCCTCCCGCAGCCAGTCGGCAGCATCCGTTTCGCCCTCAGCCTGCAGGATCCGAAAGCCCTGCACGGCTTCGGCCACCTGCAGCAGCGCCTTTTTGCGGGAGAGGTACTGGGTCTCGTACTGGGCAAGACGCAGGCAGACCTGCGGGGTGTAGGCGATGTCCGGCACCTCCCGGGCAGCGCTCTGGGCGCGGCGGTAGTATTGCAGGGTCTCAGCCATCTCCCCGCCCGATGCAGCACAGTCATCCCCCAGGGCGATCATGGCCTGCACTTCCCCGGCCTGTGCGGCCTTTTTCCACATCCGCCGGGCCTGGGTCTTATTCTTCCGGGTACCCCGGCCATAATACAGGCAGTCCCCCAGGGCAGAAAGCGCCTCGGCGCTGCCAGCCTCGGCGGCGGCAGTATAGCGGGCCGCCGCTTCCTGCCAATCCCCGGCCCGGGCGGCGGCGTGTCCGGCTTCCAGCTCCTGAGCGCCGGGGTTGTCGCTTCCCCGCTCCGATCTCAGCAGCCCGCTGAGCAGGGAGACATCCAGCGTGGCAGAGCTTGTCCACGGGTCCAGCACCACACCATCGATGCCGTCCGTTTCCAGCGCATACTCCATGGCGCTGCGCAGGCTGCGCTCCACCATGGGGCGGGTGGCGCTGGCCTTTTCCGCCTCGGCGTTCTTTACCGAGGTGAACAGCGGCAGATAGTGCCGCTCTTTCCGGGCGTGGAGCAGCCAGGGCTGCAGGCCTTCGGCCCGCTCCTCCGGGATGGGCAGATGCGCCCAGGGGGCGGCTCCGCTCTGGGGGTCCACCGCCGCATCCAGCGGCACCAGCACCTTGGTCTGCAATTCCAGCGCATAGTTCAGGGCGTTCATCAGGCTCCAGAAATGTTCCTCGTTCTGCTCCCGGTACAGCCGCGCCACGGCCTCCTCCACAAACGGGCAGCCTGTGCCCACCGGCCCGTACTGCGGCGCAGTCCGCTTTTTTCCGCTGCCCACCGGCCGGAAGCGCCGACCGCCCATGTTGTATGCCATTTATCTCACCCTTCTTTTTCATCAATAGGATAAGTATAGCAGGAATCCGCAAATTTCACAATATTTTCCCGCAGGCAGCCGAACGCAAAAACAGCAGGCGGCTGCACATGGCCGTCTGCTGTTCGGTTCACTCTTCTGCCGGTTTCTCCGCATCGTCCAGATAGTCCTCGATGCTGCCGATGCTGTACCGGTTCTCGTTGGCTTCCACGCTCCGTGCACTGGCATCGTAACAGGCTTCCAGAATGGGCATCACTGGCTGCTGGCCCTCCGGGTCGGTCAGATGTCCGATGGCCCGGGCCTCATAGTAGTTGTCGATGATCTGGTTCACGATCCGTTTGCGGTCACGGAGCGGAGTCTGCAGGTTGGCCAGCAGCTCCTGCCGGATGCCGCAGCTGTTGCTGCCGTGGTCACCGAACAGGATGTAATACTCCTGCTCGATCTCCAGCGGTGCAGCCTGATGCAGATAATAATCCGCCAGTACCCTCCGCTTCTTTTCGGTGCTGAAGCCCTTGATATCCTCCATGCCGCGCGGAAAGAGTTCCGGATGCCGGATCCACATTTCATAGGGCCCCACCGGCAGGTGCAGAGTATCGAATACATCCAGATAATCCTCCAGCGCAATGCGGATCTCGCCCCGCTCCCATTTCTGAATGGTACGCTTGTCCCGCCCCAGCATATCCGCAAGCTCCTGCTGGGATCTGCCCGCCACGTTCCGGGCAAAGGCAATGGCTTCCCCGATTCGGTTCCGGTAGTTGGTCATATTCTTTCCCTCCTGACACACACTTGTACACCAGGCATTCCAACGTCTGGCGACATAAAATACTTTCCTCTGGATAAAAGGATACTGGTTTGTCCCGCCTTCTGTCAAGAGTCGTGAATTCAATCCATTTACGTCAAATTCTTGTAAAATGTGTCAAACATGCCGGACAGCCGCCTTTTTTGCAGCGATTTCGCCGCTCTGTGGGGCAGCCGCTCCCTGTCTTAAACAACATTCGGGCCATTTTGTCCTTTTTCACCTGCCGGAGGCGGCCGGATGTGTCAGGTACACCACAACATGCAACGCAAAATATTTTTTGCAAAAAATTCCTCTGCGGCAAGTTTTTCCCAGCGCATCCGTTTCCATACACGCAAAAACCGCCCATAGCTGTCAAAAACAGCCATGGGCGGGTGCTTTTTCTTTATGCCAGTTTATTCAGCCTTACGGCAACGTAGGGGTCAGGGAGCTTGAGCTCGTCAGCAAGGTCGGCTTCAGATTCGTACTTCTCCGCCGCCATGCCCACCACAACGCTGCACACGTCAAAGCGTCCGGCGGGCGAAAGGGCCGTGACCTTGGCTTCTCCATCGGCAATGGCGGTCACCACGCCATCCGCATCCACGGTAACGACACCCGGGTTGCTGCTGACCCATGTAATGGGCACGCTGCCGCCGCCTTCCACCGCAACGGTGGCCGTCAGGCGCTCCTGGGTGCCCACGATGCGGAGCAGCAGGTCACTCTTGTTCAAAGTCACCTTGCCGATATCCGAAGTCACCGTGACGCTGCACCGCAAAGCCTGGCCGTTGGAGACCATTGCCGTGATGGTGGTGGTGCCCGCCGCCTGAGCCGTGACAAGGCCCTTGTCGCTGACCGTAGCCACCTCAGGGTTGCTGCTCATCCACTGGTAGACATAGAGAAAGGAGTGGTCGCTGTTGGTCAACTGGAGCTGATGGGTGGGGTGCAGGTCATTGTACTGCAGCACAAGGCTCAGGCTGGTGGTATCCAGCGTGGGCTTTTTTCTGGCTGATTCTTCATTTTTGCGGGTCACGGTCACCTTGCAGGCGGCACGTTCGCCGTGGTCGGAGATGGCGGTGATGATGGCAGTGCCTGCATTGCGGCCCGTCACCTTGCCGTCGCCATCCACCGTGGCAACATTGGAGTTGCTGCTCATCCAGACGATGAAGTAATAATCGCTCTGGCCGCTGGTGTACAGGTAGCCCTTGGGGCGGGGGTCATCATCAGTGATCTCCAGCTCCATCTCGGTCAGCTCCAGTTCCAGCTTGGAGCCGGTTCCGGTCAGGCCTGTCAGCACACCGGGCGCGGCCTGCGCGGGCAAAGGGGCAGCCAGCAGGGCCCCGCTCAGAGCCAGCAGGGCCAGAAGCCGCCCCGCGGTTTGGAATTTCCATTTCATTGGGTCGAACTTCCCTCCTTGTTTCATCCCATGGGATCAAAGGAATGCCGCACACATGGAAAAATTTCGCGTCCATGATTTTTCTCACTACTGATTCATTTTACACGTCCGGCCAATGTGGGTCAAGTTCTTCGCCCAAAGTGCTGTGCTTTCGCACCCGATTTCGTCGGGAATGCCAGTTTTTCCGGAAAATTTTGTGCAAAAAGAACGCCGCAGTCCCGGCGTGGGAGCTGCGGCGTTCCGGACAGGATCAATAATTGTGCTTTTTCAGCTCAAAGTAGCTCTGGGGATGTGCGCAGACCGGGCACTTCAGGGGAGCCGACTTGCCGATATAGGTGTAGCCGCAGTTCCGGCACTGCCAGACCTGCTGCTCTTCCCGGGCAAAAACCTTGTTGTTCTTCAGGTTCTCGGCCAGCTCACGGTAGCGCTCCTCGTGCTCTTTCTCGATCTGCGCCACCATGGTGAACAGGGCAGCCAGCTGGGTAAAGCCCTCTTCCTTGGCCTCTGCGGCCATCCGGGGGTACATCTCGGTCCACTCGTCGTGCTCGCCGCCGGCTGCCATTTCCAGGCAGGTCATGGTATCGGGGATGGAGCCGCCGTTCAGGGCCTTGAACCACATCTTGGCGTGCTCCTTCTCGTTGGCAGCCGTCTCCTCAAAGATCGCTGCCAGCTGCTCATAGCCCTCCTTCTTGGCCACGCTGGCGAAGAAGGTATACTTGTTGCGGGCCTGGCTCTCGCCTGCAAAGGCTTCCCACAGGTTTTTCTCGGTCTTGGTACCCTTGAGTTCCATATTCATGCTCTCCTTTTGTTTGTGCGGTGTATCATTTCGCCGCCGGTGACCGCCGGGGCGTTCTTTCTGCACTGATTATACCAGAGTTCCGAATTGAAATCAAGAATAATTCCTATTTATTTTGAGAATATTTCTCAGTTATGCTGTTTCAGAGCGCAGACTGCAATGCTCAAAGCGCTCCATGCCGCCTGATACATCAGGACAGCGGCCACCGACAGGGTGCCGATGCTGCCCGCGTAGGTCAGCAGAGCACCGATGACCACCGAGAACCAGACAGAGACCATCTGCACCGTGGTGGCGCTCGTCTCGGCGTTCTGGGCCTTTTCCGCCGCGCGCAGGCCGCCGATCAGGCTGGCAAAGCCCTTATCATGCAGCATACAGCAGCGGGCAGTCTCGTCCGGCTGGGCAGGGGTCAGCGCGCTGCACTGCTCCTGATCCAGCAGGGTGATCATCCCCTCGGGCAGATGGTAAGCCTCGGTGATGTGGCGGGCCGTCAGGCTGGGGTCTTCACAGGTGACCAGCAGGCGGATGTTCTCCCGCTGCAGCACCTCCAGCCCGCGGGCGGCGTTGCGGCCGCCCACATAATGGAGCACGAACATGGCGTGCAGGCTGCCGGAAACAGCCAGATACAGGATCTGCAGCGCGCCGTTCTGGGAGTGCTCATCCTCGTACTCCTGCTCAGGCAGAGGCACGCCCTCCCGCTCCATGTACAGGCGGTTGCCGATGAGCACCCGGTTGTTATCGCACCAGGCGGCAAAGCCAAGACCATGGTGGACCTCCAAGTCCTTCACAGGGTACAGGATCTCGGTGCGGTCCTCGATGATCTGACGGAACAGGCCCCGCAGGGTCTCGCAGCTGTGGTTGAGGATACTGGCTGCATAGAGGATGGCACGGTCGATGCGGCCGCCCTTGAAGATGCGGATGTCCTCCAGATTCACGCTGTCGGCGGTAAAGAGCTCGTCGGCATCCACCTGCACGGTGTCCACACCGCCCAGCTCCTCAATGGCGGCCCAGCCGGGCACCACGGCACCGGCGGCGGCAGCGGTCTTTTGCAGGCGCAGAGACGCGATGCCCGCAACCAGGGTGGAGGACAGCGGTGCACCCATGCAGAGCATGGAGGTCAGGGCTGCGGCCATGCCGTTGGGCCCGCCGCCAAACAGCAGGAACACCAGCCCGCTGAGCACGGCAGCCCCCAGCAGGATCAGGGCTGTCTTGCGGGCGCGGCGCTCACTGGCGCGCTCCCCGAAGCTCTGCTCCACCAGCGCCTCGTCCCACTGGACAGGGCGGCTGAGCAGCACCCAGGGGTCTTTCTGATCCAGGCTCCGGGCCAGCACCCGGATCAGGTCCTTATCCCGGACACGGAACGCGCCCTGCAGCCCCTCAGGGGATCGGGCGGCAAGGTCATAGCCGTTTCTGACGGCAGTCAGCAGGACACGGCTGCCCAGCAGGGCCAGGAACAGGCCCAGTGCGGCCACGCCGGAAAGCAGCGTCCAGCTGGAGTTCTGATAGCTCTGGGCGTTGAGCAAGGCGACCGCAGCCTGCACCAGCGCACCGCAGGCGGCCAGCGCCGGCATAGTGTCCGCACTGGGGCGGCCCTTGAGGCCCTGCAGGCCATCCCGCAGGACAGGCCAGCCCACAGCCAGCGCACCGGCCAGAAAGAGCAGGTTGGCGGCATAGAACGCCGCCGGGGCGATCACAGGGTCAAGGGAGGCCACAGGGGCCAGCAGCCCCTCGGCAACAAGGCCAAAGTGGAGCAGTACCACGGCAAGGATGCCCTCCAGCACACACCGCAGCGTCAGCTCCGCGCCCATCCGGCGGAGCTTCTCCCCCACCTGCTCGGGCGTTTCCGGCTCGGCTTCCTCTTCAGGCTTCTCCGCAGCCTCCGGCGCGGCAGAGGCCGCTTCCTCAGCAGGCTGGGCCGGGGCCTCCTCTGCCGGGGCGGCAGGCCGGGCGGGTGCCTCGTCCTCTTCCAGCCCCATCAGCGGCAGGCTCATGCTGTCGTCCTTGCTGGGGGCCTCGGTGCGGGTAGGGGCCTGCGGTTCGTTCTCGTCCGCGCCCTTGCCAAAGAACTGGAAAGCCGTTTCCGGTTCCGGCTCAACCTCTGGCGCGGCTTCCGGGGCAGACTTTGCCTGCTTTACCGACTGATCCTCGGCAAACACCATGGGGATGGCCGGGCCCTCAGGCGCTGCGGGAGCTTCCGGCTCCACGGCCAGCACCTCTTCGGGGGCATCCTGCACCTCCTCCACCGGGGCGGGCTTGGGGGTGCCATAGAGCATGGCCTTGAGTTCGGCCATCTCTGCATCCTCCTGCTGCTCCTGCGGGGTCAGGGGTTCCCGGCGGCGGGGCGGCTCCGGCTTTTTCTCGGGCTGGGGTGCGGGCCGGGGTTCCGGCTTCGGCGCTGCGGGGGCTTCCGGCGCGGTGGGCAGAGCCACAGGCTCTGCTTCCTCCAGCTCTCCGGGCTCCAATGCCAGCTCCAGGCCGGCCTCGGCTTCTTCCTCATGGCCCAGCACGATCTCACCCGTGGGCGGCAGCTCATTCTGCACAGCCGGGGCGGCGGCTGGCTCCTCTTTGTCCTTTTCGCGGTGAAAGAGCTTGCCCAGCAGGCTGCTGGTGCTCTCCTTTTCCTCATCGCGGCGCTTCATCTCTTCGGGCACCTGTGCCACGCTGGTGCTGAAAAACGTGCGGAACTTCTCGTTCTGCGCATCGATCTCTTCCTGTGTCAGCTCTTTGCGCTTATCATCCTTTGGCATCCTAGTCCCTCCCTGTTCTGGTCACGGCGGTCTGGCCGCTGTTTCTTACTCTGCGGCGCGCTGGCTCTGGATCTCGTACAGGATGATGCCAGCCGCTACCGAGACATTGAAGCTGTCCACACCGGTACCCTGAGCGGCCATATCCAGCCGCACCACGCCATCGCAGAGCTTTTTCACCAGCTGGGACACACCGCTGCCCTCGCTGCCCAGCGCCAGTGCGATGGGGCCGGTCAGGTTGTTCTTGCGCAGGGGCACGCCGTCCATATCGGCACAGTAGACAAACACCCCCTGATCCTTCAGGCGGCGGATGGTCTCGCCGATGTTGGCCACGCGGGCCACAGGCAGGCGCTCGGCCGCACCGGCACTGGACTTGATAACGGTGGGGGTCACGGACGCGCCGCCCCGCTTGGGGATGACGATGCCGTGGGCTCCGCACAGCAGAGCAGAGCGCATCACCGCGCCCAGATTATGGGGGTCCTCGATGCCGTCACTCAGCACCAGGAAAGGAGGCTCCCCCTTCTCTCTGGCAACGTTCAGCAGGTCCTCCACAGTCACATATTCGATCTCGCTGGCAAAGGCGGCCACGCCCTGGTGGCTCTCGGTGCCGGTCATCAGGCGCAGCTTGTTGGGATGTACCCGCTTGACCGTGGCCCCGGCCTCCTTGGCCATGGCGGTATAGTAAGCTGCCACAGCGGGGGCCATGCCCTCCGCGATCAGCACGGTATCCACGCCGGAACCGCTCTTGAGCAGCTCGGTCACGGGGTTTTTGCCGTAGATCAGACTCTCATTCTTGGGCTGCTCCTCCGTGCTGCTGCGGCGGGGGCGGCGCGGCATTTTCTGTTCGTCCATTGATGTGTTCTCCTTCCATTCTATGGCAAGGCGGGCCGTTTGAGCCGCGCCATGGTTTCGTTCTGTTTCAGTTTTACTATATTTTGACACTGATACATTCTAAAGTATAGCATACCCCGGCATTCTTCGCAATGTTTGCCGAAGGCAAAAGTTTTCCACATTCAGCGGGCTATACAATCGGTAATTCGGCTCAAATTTTTCCACATGTTGAAAACCCGGTGGAAAATGTTCAAAAATCAAGTTTGTACGCCCACTTTCTGGGTGGAATTCCACAGTTTCCACCAAGTTTTCAACCTCCCAGGTTCGACACGCAAACTTCTCGCCGTACTTTTTGTAAAATTCAAGTCGGAATTATGACAATTTTTTGAAGGGAGATCCAGTGGTTTTTGCCAGAATCTCCAACATCAAAATGCCCAATGTGAATTTGTGTTGAAAACGCCGCGGGAACCGCCTTGATTTTATCCTGTAATTGGGGTATACTACCCTTAGGTTCGTTAAAGGATGCGCAATCTTGTATCCAAAACGGCTTTTTCACCCCAAAATGATTTTGCGGAGGTAATGAATAATGTTGGTAAATGCAACCGAAATGCTGATCAAGGCACGCGATGGCCACTATGGTGTGCCCCAGTTCAACATCAACAATCTGGAGTGGACCAAGGCAGTCCTGACCGCCTGCGAGGAAATGAAGAGCCCCGTTATCCTGGGTGTCTCTGAGGGCGCAGGCAAATACATGACCGGCTTCAAGACCGTTGCCGCCATGGTCAGCTCCATGGTGGAGACCATGGGCATCACTGTTCCCGTTGCCCTGCACCTGGACCACGGCACCTACGAGGGCTGCAAGGCCTGCGTTGAGGCCGGCTTCTCCTCCATCATGTTCGACGGCAGCCACTACTCCATCGAGGAGAACGTGGAAAAGACCAAGGAGCTGGTCGCTCTGGCACACTCCAAGGGCCTGAGCATCGAGGCCGAGGTCGGCTCCATCGGCGGCGTTGAGGACGGCGTTGTGGGCGCTGGCGAGATCGCAGACCCCGCCGAGTGCGCAAAGATCACCGATCTGGGCATCGACTTCCTGGCTGCCGGCATCGGCAACATCCACGGCGTTTACCCCGCCAACTGGAAGGGCCTGGACTTTGAGGCTCTGGACCGCATCCACAAGGCCACCAACAACATTCCTCTGGTCCTGCACGGCGGCACCGGCATCCCCGACGAGATGATCCAGAAGGCCATCAGCCTGGGCGTTTCCAAGATCAACATCAACACCGAGTGCCAGCTGGTCTTTGCTGAGGCCACCCGCAAGTACATCGAGGCTGGCAAGGATCAGCAGGGCAAGGGCTTCGACCCCCGCAAGCTGCTGGCTCCCGGCGCTCAGGCCATCATCGACAAGTGCAAGGAAAAGATCGAGCTGTTCGGCTGCGCAGGCAAGGCCTGAGCCGAAGCGCATCTCCTGAGCACATCCCCACCCCATAAATGATATTGCCCCGCTGTTCTGTACATCACAAAACAGCGGGGCATTTTTTTGTAAGCCAATCTGCAAAAAGGGGGCTGCTGCACCGGTTTTTCCCGTGTGCCGCAGCCCCTCTTCTTTACTGGTTCAATTTTGCAAACGCTTCCCGCACATCGCCGGAGAAGTAGAGCGTGCCCAGTGCGCACACGGGGCCGGTGCCCCCAAGGGCGACCGCCCGGGCCACACCGGCTTCAATGGTGGAAGCAGGCTCGGCCCTGCCGCCCCGGGCACGGATCTGTTCGGCCAGCGTCTCGGCGGACATGGCGCGGGGGGTATGGGCCGCCACGGTGACGAACTGCCCGGCCAGCGGCAGGAGCAGTGCCAGCATCTCGTCCACATCCTTATCCGCCATGATGCTGAGCAGGAACACGAACTTCTGCCCCGGAAAGCGGTCCCGCAGGCTCTGCACGGTGGCCCGCATTCCGTGGGCGTTGTGGCTGCCATCCAGCAAAAAGGCGGGCGAATGCCGCAGCAGCTCGAACCGGCCCGGCCAGCGCACCTGTTCCAGACCGGCGCGGATGGCACTGTCTGGGATGTTCCAGCCCCGGCTGCGCAGCACCCGCAGGGCCGTAATGGCCGTGGCGGCGTTCCGGGGCTGATAGCTGCCGATCAGGGGCAGGCGGATGCCGTTCAGGCCGTCAAAATCAAAGGTGACAGCATCCAGATCCCCGTCCTCGATGGTCAGCCTGCTGAGATCCACCACGGTCAGCGGTGCGTGCCGCTCTGCCGCCGTACGGGCGATGACGGCATCGGCCTCGGGCACACCGCCATAGCTCACCACCGGACTGCCCGGCTTGATGATGCCCGCCTTGGCCGACGCGATATCGGCCAGGGTGGGGCCCAGCTCCTTCACATGATCCATGCCCAGCGCCGTGATGACCGCGCACTCCGGCGGGTCGATGACGTTGGTGGAATCCAGCGTGCCGCCCAGGCCCACCTCCAGCACCACGATGTCGCATTTCGTCTCAGCGAACCAGAGCATCCCCAATGCCGTGATGATCTCGAACTCGGTGGGGATATCGGTCATGGCATCGGCAGCGGGCTTCACACGCTCCACCAGCCGCACCAGCGCCTCGTCCGGGATCTGTTGGCCGTTTACCTGAATGCGCTCGTTGAACCGGTTGATAAAGGGCGAAGTATACAGGCCCACTCGGTAACCCGCCGCCTGCAGGCAGGAGGCCAGCATGGCCGCCGTGCTGCCCTTGCCGTTGGTGCCCGCCACATGGATGAATTTCAGCTGCTTGTGCGGATCTCCCAGTGCGGCCAGCAGGGTCCGGGTGCGGGTCAGGCCCGGCTTGTGCCCCGCCCACTGGACGGCGTGGATATAGTTCAGCGCTTCTTCATAGTTCATTGTGCAATGCCTCGGATCGTTTTGTTTTCCAGCAGCAGGCGCACCAGCACGGTGTTTACCGCCGCCAGGACCAGCGCGTTGGGAATACGGGTCACCAGCACGCTCCACGGATAGTTATAGAAGAGGTGGAGTGCCAGCGAGTTGATGACAATGGAGCCCACCGCATGGCCGGCAAACACGCTGATCTGGGTGCGCAGGCCCAGCCGCAGGTTGGGCAGGGCGCGCCAGAGAAGGCCCGCCGTCAGGCCGATGGAGCCAGCCCCCAGCGTGATCAGCGGGTTGATGGCGTAGCCGGAAAGGGTGCCGCCGACCATATCGGCCACTGCACCCACGGCAAAGCCCTCCACCGGCCCGAACAGCACAGCGGCCAGCAGGGTGGGCAGGCTGCCCAGGTTGAACCGGACAAAGCCGGTGGAAATGCTCAGCACCCGAGCAAACACGATGCTCATGGCAGTGAGCAGGGCCAGCATGGTGAGCTTGCGGACGGAATTTCTGGAATGGTTCATATCAATTGTCCTCCCCTGTTTCGGGAACCGCGGAGCGGGCAATGCAAAACGCCCTCCCCTGTGACAAACCGCACAAAGGAGGGCGTGATTCAACGGTTCACATCCAGACGGGGCCGCAGACGGCCCCATCTGCACCCAAGTCCATGCAGCAGCGGGATGCAGGCCATGCACCGCGGGTCTTACCTTCGTCCGCAGCACAACTCCCCGTTGATGCGGCACTTAACGCGCATGGCCTTACTCTGTTGATGGTCTTATTATATGCCTTTTTCCGGCCCATTGCAACCACAACTCCCATCATCTTTCCCAATTCGCGGGGCAGATTTTTGGCGGGGTGCACAATTCCGTCCTACACAAAAAGCCCTCCGGTGCGTCTCGTCCCGGAGGGCTTTGGGGTACAAAGGGTCTGGTCAATTACTGCACATCGGTCAGCTCAGCCAGCTTGTGGAAGATCTCGGTGTTGTCATACACGCCGCGGAACTTGTCTGCACCCTGACCACGGGCGTAGAGGTTCACCATGGCACCGGTGTGGGCGTAGGTGGTGTGATCCACACCGGACTTGTGGTTGATGGTGTGGCAGATGGCCATGCTGAAGGGGATGTAGGTGCCATACAGCTCGTAATCCTGCTGGCTCATCTTGCTCTGGCTGGAAGAGCCGACCTTGAGGGTGCGCTCGTAAGCGGTGCGCAGGCTCTCCACCTCGTAGTCGGTCAGCAGCAGCTTGCCTGCGTTGGCGGCATCGGGGTCGGTGGGCAGGGTCAGGCCGAAGTTTGCCTTCACGTCCTGCATAGCGGTCTCAAAGGGAGTCTGATTCTTCACGTAGTTGTTCACATAGGTGGAATCGAACTTTGCGTAGGACATCTTCTGGTGGGCCAGGTTTGTTAGGAAGGTATCGTAGTTGGTGGTCTTGTAGCCAATGCCCAGGCCGCCGGTCTCGTGGTCAGCAGTCACCAGGATCAGGGTATCATCGGGATGCTGGGCGTAGAACTCCACAGCGGCCTGCACCGCGTTGTGCATCTCGATCACATCATGGATGGAGGCAGCGGCATCGTTGGCGTGGCAGGCCCAGTCGATCTTGCCGGACTCCACCATCATAAAGAAGCCGTTGCTGTTGTCCAGCAGCTCAATGCCCTTGCGGACATAGTCGGTCAGCTGCCACTCTCCCGGAGCGGCATCCATGGCGTAGTTCATGGCCTTGCCGTCGGCCAGATTCTCGGCAATGATCAGGGTCTTGCCTGCCCCGGCCTTCAGGGCAGCAGCACCGGCCTGGGTGGTGACAACGTTGTAACCGGCCTGTGCAGCCACCTCGTGGTTGTTGGGGCCAGTGCCATCGCCGTTCACCTTCTGGAACTCGCCGCCTGCGAAATACTCAAAGCCGGAGTTTGCCAGCTCCACGCCGATCTGATAGTAGTTCTTGCGTGTCTTCTGGTGTGCATAGAAGGCAGCAGGGGTGGCGTGGTCAATATTCACCGTGGAAACAATGCCAACCTTGTAGCCCTTCTGCTTATGGAGCTTCTCCGCAATGGTCTCATAGGGCACATCACGGGTCCAAGGGCACATATTGATGACACCGCTCTCGGTCTTTTTGCCGGAAGCGATGGAGGTAGCGGTGGAAGCGGAGTCCGGGCAGAAGGAGGTGCTGTCGTAGGTGGTCACGCTGCCCACCTCCGGGAACTGGGTAAAGCTCAGCTCTGCCTCGGTGATGGCACCGTTGTTGGTGACAGTGCCCTGATAGAACCGGGCAGACTGGATCTGGGCAGTGCCCATGCCATCGCCGATGAACAGGAAGATGTACTTAGGCTTCTTCTGGAACAGGCCAAAGCAGTTCTCCTCGTCAGCTGCGGTGGAAGCAGCCGGAGCGGCAGCGTTTGCAGCCACAGGGGCAGCAGTCATCAGACCGGCGGCAGATGCCACAGCACCCACTTTCAGGAAGCTGCGGCGGGACATTTTATGTTCTTTCATACGATAATTCCTCTCTTATCCTGAGCCCTCCCGGGCCCTGTTGCAATGTTTCTTGGGAACGGTTCTATTGTACCCGTTCGGAGGAAGAGGGGAAACCACGGTAAGGAAAATCTTAGGTAAACCCTGGGCAATGAAAAACAGGCATTGGTAAAAAACAGGTGGTCTTTGTAAAATCGGATCTTTCCTGCCCGCACCATTTCGCTCTGTCAGGATTTGCCCCGGATCGGTTGCATCCGGTGGGCAAATCGTGTATACTGTAACCCGATTTTTATTTGCGGAGGGAGGGGTGCACATGTCTGTTTTGTGTCTGGGCGAAGTCTGGCTGGAGCTGAACGCCGCCATGGCTCCGGAGCTGACGGAGACATTCCGGGCGCAGACCGGCGGCTGGGGTGCAGGCTTCTGCCGCCAGTACGCCGCATTGGGCGGGCAGGCGGCTCTGCTGGCCCAGCTGGGAGCCGACCCCTTTGGCCGCAAGCTGGCGGCCCGGCTTGCCCGGGATGGTGTGGATTGCTCCCTGCTCTGCTTCACGGATGCCTTCCCCACACCGGTGGTGTTTACCGGAGCGGATACCGCTCTGCCCTACCGTGCCCACACCGCCGGGCTGGCCCTTGGGCCGGAACAGCTGGAGGCCGCCCCGTTCCGGGGAGCCTCTGCCTTCTGTTTTTCCTCCGCCGGGCTGGTGGACAGCCCCCTGCGGCTGGCCCACCTCAAAGCCCTTGCCGCCGCCCGGGATGCCGGGGCGCTCTGCTGCTATCTTCCCCGGCTGGCGCAGGCCGCGCCCTACTGGCCGCAGCGGGAGGCTCTGTGCCAGACCGCCCTGCAGTTTCTTGACCGGGCAGACGTTCTCTTTTTAGAGGAGCGCGACCTGCTCCTCCTCTTCGGCTCCCGGGAGCTGCGCACAGCCCTGTTTGCCCTGTTCACCGGCCATGTGCAGCTGATCTTTTTCTACAAAAAGGACAGGATTCTTGCCTTTACACGCAGTGTTATGGCTTCTGCCGCAAAAAAAGACCAGAGCCCCGCTCTGGTCTTGTATCGGATGGAGAAAATGATGCTCCCTGTCTCCTCTCTGCCCAGATTAAAGGAATCTGAGCTGAACGCGCTGATCGGATAGTCCCCTGCCGCTGAGATGGCGGCGGGAACCAAACAAAAACAGCCAACGCCGTGGAAAGGAGGAGAAAGCGGCGCTGGCTGTGTATGAGAACTCCCAAACATTTGCGGCTGTCAGGAGATGGTTGGTAGTCTGTCCGCTGCCTTGGCTATTGCCTCGCATCAGCAGGGGACAGTGTTTTTTAAAGGGGCCGCGCCGCCCGGTTTCTGCCGGAGATGCGCGGTTTTCATTGCCTGCATGGCATCTTGGGAGGATGTTTTTCTGTTCCTCCCTGACTGCACCCTTATTGTACAGGATAAAAATGGAGTTTCTTTGTGAGGAATTTGAACAAATTGAAAATAAACGGAGCCGCTGCACATCATTTTGTACAGCGGCTCCGTTTTTTACGATTTTTCTTTAATTTTCGGCCAGATTTCCGGTGTAGAGCTGGTAATACTTGCCCTTCTTGGCGATCAGCTCGTCGTGGCTGCCGCGCTCGATGATGCGGCCCTGCTCCAGAACCACGATACAGTCTGCATTGCGGACGGTAGACAGGCGGTGGGCAATGACAAAGCTGGTGCGGCCATACATCAAGCCGTCCATGCCCCGCTGGACCAGCGCCTCGGTGCGGGTATCAATGGAGGAGGTCGCCTCGTCCAGGATCAGCACCGGGGGATCGGCAACCGCGGCGCGGGCAATGGCCAGCAGCTGGCGCTGTCCCTGCGACAGGTTTGCACCGTCGTTGGTCAGCATGGTGTTGTAGCCATCGGGCAGACGCTTGACAAAGCCATCGGCATTGGCCAGCTTTGCGGCGGCAATGCACTCCTCATCGGTGGCATCCAGGCGGCCATAGCGGATGTTCTCCATGACCGTGCCGGTAAACAGGTGGGTATCCTGTAGAACGATGCCCAGAGAGCGGCGCAGATCGTCCTTTTTGATCTTGCGGATGTTGATGCCATCATACCGGATCTTGCCGTCTGCGATATCGTAGAAGCGGTTGATCAGGTTGGTGATGGTGGTCTTGCCGGCACCGGTATCGCCGGTAATCAAATACACGCCGCCGGTACCCAACTTAGAAAAATCCAGCACCTGCTCCCGAGCGTAAGGGCCAAAGGCGGACAAAGTAAGTTTTAGCGGTCTCATACTTCCTCCTCCCACACACTTTCCATCTGGCTGCGCAAAAAGACAGCCTGCTCTTCTGTCAGATCCGTACCGTTTTGGCGGCGGTAAAATTCTGCAAACACATCAAACGGCGACTGCTTTTCTGTAGCTGCACCGTCATGCACCTGCCCCAGGGCACGGGTGCGGGCGTTGTCGTAGTCCAGCAGCATTAAGTAAGGATAAATACTGCGCAGGCGACCCATGGCGTCCGGCACATCCTGTTCGTCTGTCAGCGTAATATGCAGATAATTCTGCTGAAAGTCTCCGTTGGTATAATAGTCCCGGGCGGTCAGTTCCATATAGCTACCCCGCAGCTGCGTTAAATCTCGGCGGGGGGACAGCGGCACCGTGCGCACTTGCAGGTCCCCTTTTGCCCCCAGTTCCACCACGGTCACGCTTTTTTGGTGCCCTGCTTCCGAAAAGGAATACTTCAGTGGGGAGCCACAGTACCGCACCCGTGAGCTGCCCATATTTTGGGGGCGATGGATATGCCCCAGCGCCACATAGTCAAAGGGGTCAAACACGCTGCCGTCCACATTGTCCGTACCGCCTACGGACAGTTCCTCTGAGTCCGAGGTGGCAGCGCCGGTAACGAACTGGTGCGTCAGCAGCACATTGCGCCGGGAGGTATCCACCTGCATAGCGCCGACAGCGGCGGACAGTGCATCCGTATAGCTATCAATCTCCGCCTCAGGAAAATAGCGGCGCACATGAGCGGGCTTTACAAAGGGCAGCATGTAAATGCCCACTTCGCCCCATTTATCCGTCAGCACAAACGGCTGCACCCCACCGTCATAAACCGGCGAAAAGTGTACCCCGCTGCCATCCATAAGCCGACTGCCAAAGGCCAGCCGCTCCGGGGAGTCGTGGTTGCCGCTGATGGCAAACACCGGCACCTTTCGCTGCGCCAAATGATAAAAGAAATCGTCGCACAATGCCACAGCCTCCGCCGACGGCATCGCCTTGTCATAAATATCTCCGCAAATCAGCACACCGTCCGGCTGCTCTGAGGCAATGCAGCCAAGGATCTGCTGCAGAATATACGCCTGATCCTCCAGCATAGAAAAGCCGTGCACCCGCTTGCCCAGGTGCAGATCGGATAAATGCAAAAACTTCATATCAGTTCTCCTTCATCTGTGCCGCGCACATTAAGTTCACTTTATCATAAACGCAAGGGCATTGCAAGCCGCCGTCCATTTTTTCGCCCGGGTGCAATTTTTTCCATAGAGAATTGATTTTGCGGGAACAGTTCTATATAATGGAAATGAACAGATATAAGGGGGAATCAATATGCAAACCATTACCCGCACCACACCCTGCGGTGCACTGCAAGGGCTGGAGCTGGAGGACCATCTGGAGTACCGGGGCATTCGCTACGCCACCGCCGCCCGTTGGGAATATCCCCGGCCGGTAGAGCACTGGGAGGGCGTTTACGACGCCACTCAATTCGGTGCCTGCTGCTACCAACACCGGGGCTTTGACGAGGATACCAAGGTCAATCCTTTTTACAGTAAAGAATTTCGGGTAGGCTGCCATTTCACTTACAGTGAGGACTGCCAGTACCTGAACATTTGGGCGCCTAAGGACGCCAAGGACTGCCCGGTGCTCATTTACATTCACGGGGGCAGCTTTACCGGCGGCTCCACCGACGAACGCCACATCAGCGGCACCGCTTACGCCAAAAAAGGCGTGATCTTCGTAGCCATGAATTACCGGCTGGGACCCTATGGCTTTTGCGCCCATCCGCAGCTGAAAGAGGCGGACGGCACCTGCGGCAACTACGGGCTATACGACCAGCTGGAGGCGATCCGCTGGGTGCGCCGCAACATTGCCGCCCTGGGCGGCGACCCCCACCGCGTAACGCTGCTGGGGCAAAGCGCCGGGGCAATGAGCGAGGATATTCTCATCTCCTCTCCCTTGTGCCGGGACTGGTACCGCGGCGCCATTATGATGAGCGGACCGGGGCTGCAACGGGCAGCCGCACGCCCCCAATCCATTGAAAAGGTGGGTAAGTTCTGGGGCCAAATCTGCCAAAACGCCGGGGCAGCGGATATGAACGCCCTGCGCCAAACAGACGCCCGCACCCTGTATTACGCCTGGCTGGATGCATGTAAAAGCGACAAGTTCAGTATGCTCTACACCTTCCCTGTATTCGATGGCAAGCTGCTGACCAAAGCCACATTCAATATGCACACCATACCCAAAATGCCAAAGATCCTGGGCATGACCAACGCAGATATGATTCCGGTCCTTGTGTCCGGTCTGATCCGCCGCTGGGCGCATGACGACAAGGGCAGCCCCTGCTACGCCTACTGTTTTGACCGGGATCTGCCCGGCGACAACTACGGCGCCTGGCACACGGCAGACCTGCTTTATGCCTTTGGCACACTGCAAAACAACTGGCGACCCTTTACCGATACGGACAGGGAGATCTCGCGCCAAATGGTAGCGGCCTTTGCCAACTTTGTCAAGTGCGGCAATCCCAACTGCAACGCCCTGCCCCGCTGGAAAGCAGGCACCGCCAAGGTCATGCGCTTTGGTGACCCCAGTCGCATGGCGCCTTTCCCGGACGGCCGTCTCATTAAAGAAACACTTCATAACAAAGGACCGGTATAAATGAAATTTGACCACAACTTTACCCAAACCACCGCCACGCCCACCGAGCGCACTTACGCCGCCGACGGCTGGCAGGCGCAGTTGGACTTTCTCTCCGGCAGCTGCCTGCGAGTGGCGCTCTATCGAGACGCAGACGACCTGCTGCCCACCTTTAATATTGACCCGAACAACGCGTCCATCGGCCCCCAGGGCAGAGCGCGACTGAGTACCGTGGGTTTTCAGCCGGCAGCGCCCACAGTCACGGAGAACGATAGCGGCACCGCCTTTGCCCTGCCTTGCGGGGTAACGGCAGAGCTGGATCCCCACAATCTGCTGCTCACCTACAAGATCGGCGATCGGGTGCTCTTTGCGGATCGAGGGCCGCTGGCCTATAATTTGGACAAAGAGTTTAGCACCGGCGCCACTCACTACATCACTCGGGAGCGGGATGAGCGCAAAAAGATAATAGGATTGAGAGTCTTTGACGATGAAAACGGAGTGATGAATAA
>OGXD01000872.1_pt1 | contig 26431 bp, 18 predicted proteins | sample 1576211 | NCBI WGS metagenome assembly OGXD01 (sample SAMEA3541470, study PRJEB24748) | human gut metagenome | biome: human gut; feature: human-associated habitat; material: faeces | place: China | collected 2012
AAGCCAGTGGGATTGCGGTAGCCTTATTTCAAATACTTTTTTCAGCCAGATTTCTTTCTTTGTCCTGCAGTTTTTCGGTGATCTTCTGATTTTCTCTCTGTTTTTCTTCCAGAATTTTTCTCCCGCTCTCCAGCTCACCTCTTTTTCTTGCGGAAGCTTCTTTTTCCTGCGGAATCACGCTCAAACGTTCCATGCAGTAATCCAGCCTGCTCTTGATCTTCTCGTAGTCGGTAAGTTTTAACTGTTCCTGTACTGCCAGAAGTTCTGCTTCTTTTTGTTTTTGCTGTGTGAGATTCCTGCGTTTTCATCATCTGCTCCGCTTTCACACTGTTCAGCTCACGCATATAATCCTGATAATTCTGATTGAGACGGATGAAATCGCTGCCCAGATCATTCCACCAGCTGTAGATTTTTCCGGTTCTTCGTTCTGCATTTGCGGGATTTTTTCCAGATTCATGCGTATCCGCTCCAGAAGTGTCGGCTCCAGGGAAGAACTTTCGATAAACAGATTTTCTACCCGGATCACCATCCGCTCGATTTCTACTGTCGCTTTTGACAACTGATAGCAAAATTTTTTATTTTTCTTTCCTGTTCCACAGAATTGCAATCACGGAACTGACAAGCAGCAGCATCGGATAGAAGAGTCTCGGCATGATCTGAAATGCCGAAAGTTCTCCGCCAAGTTCATTTACGGCAGAAATCGCCACCAGCATCTGGGCACCGTATGGGATGATGCCCTGGAAAATACAGGAAAACGTATCCAGGATCGACGCTGCTTTTCTCGGCGTGATGCCGTACTCCTGTGCCATTTCTTTTGCGATCGGATTTGCCATGACGATCGCCACTGTATTGTTTGCCGTGGCAATGTCCATCGCACCGACCAGCAGTCCCATGCCGAGCTGACCGCCGCGTTTACCACGGAAAATCCGGTGGATCCAGCCAAGCAGAGCATCAAATCCGCCATATTCACGGATCAGGGCACACATTGCCGCCACCAGGATTGCAACCATGCAGGTTTCAAACATTCCGGAAACGCCATTCCCCATGTTTGCAAGAAGATCGACCGGTGCGATATGCCCTCCGGCCAGCATGATAAACGCCCCGGAAACAATCCCGATCAGAAGCACCACAAAGACATTAATGCCGATAATGCCTCCGATCAGCACCAGCACATATGGGATCACCTGCACCAGATGATAAGACTGGCTGACCTGCCCCTGCACTTCTGTCTGAAAGGACAGAATCAGGATTAAAATCAGCGTTGCGACTGCTGCCGGAAATGCAATCCAGAAATTCTCCCGGAATTTGTCTTTCATCTCACAGCCCTGCCCGTTGCAGGCAGCGATGGTTGTATCCGAAATAAAAGACAGGTTATCCCCGAACATTGCACCACTCATGACAGAAGCAATGCAAAGCGGCACGGAAAAGCCGGATGCCTTTGCAACAGCAATGCCGATGGGGACAATCAGTGTAATTGTGCCGACAGAGGTGCCCATGGCGAGTGATACAAGGCAGCTGACGATGAAAAGCACCGCAACCGCGAACTGCGGCGGAATCAGAGAGAGAATGAAGTAGGCAACGCTGTTTGCGGAGGATCTGCCGACAACGCCGACAAAAATCCCTGCCAGCATGAAGATGAGAATCATCGTGATAATATTCGGGTCGCTGATGCCGGTGCCCATAACGGCAAGCTTATCATTGAGCTGCAGGGCACGGTTTTGCAGACAGGCAACAAGCAGGGCAATCAGAAATATGACAACAACAGGGATTTTGTAAAAGCCCATTTCGATGCGTAGGCCATATTCAAACAATATGCCAAGACCTAAATATAAAATAACGAATACGAATATGGGAAGCAATGCCTTCCCGTTTCTCTTTTCCATTTCCTTATTCCTTTCAATACGATAAAATTACTAAGTTTTTGATTGAAATTCCATTTTTTTACAGCGATCTGTATGATACATTCATAGGCATTTCCCGCTCCTTTGAAAAATATGTTGTATAACATCCTTTATATCCTAACATATTTTTTTGCTTGCTACAAGGATTGGGTTTTGTACAAAGGAGTTTCTGTTGCAAAAAAGTCACTTTTATAGTAAACTATTCAGATATATAGAAAACATTTGAGAGATATGGAGAGTGATGACCGTATGGACGGCAGTCCAGTGTTAATTGGCTTATTGATTTTTTTGGTATGTTGTTCTGCGTTTTTTTCCGCATCGGAAACGGCGCTGACTTCCCTGAGCAAGATTCGTCTGCGGAACATGGTAGAGGAAAATGTAAAAAATGCGGATTTGATTATGCGTCTGCTGGAAGACCCGAACCGCTTGCTGAGTTCCATTCTGGTTGGGAATAACTTAGTAAACAACGGCGCATCTGCCCTGACAACCACATTGGCAATTCAGATTTTCCGCGGCAATTCCGGCGGAGCGGGGATTGCGACCATTGTGATTACCGTTATCATTCTGATTTTCGGGGAAATTACCCCTAAGACGATTGCGGCGCAGAAGGCGGAAAAGGTTGCTCTTGCGGTGGTAAAGATTATTTCCATCTGTGTGCTGGTGTTCCGTCCCGTGGTTGCGGTGCTGAATGTGGTGACAGGCGGTTTGATTCGTCTTCTGGGATGTAATCCGAATGAAAAGGCACCGCTGATTACAGAAGCAGAGCTGAAAACCATGGTCAATGTCAGCCATGAGGAGGGTGTGCTGGAGCTAGACGAAAGAACAATGATTAACAACGTGTTTGATTTCGGGGATGCCGTAGCCAAGGATGTCATGATTCCCAGAATCGACATGCATGGAGTCACCGGTATTGTGGGCCTTCAAAATGCCGTAGGCGATGGTGCCTTTTTTGGCGTCTGCCTCGGTGACGCCCGCCGGAGCGGAAGTCTGAGGCACGCCGTTTACAAGGTATACGCCGGTGTCGTGCAGCTTCATGGGAAAACCTCCGTTTTGTATGGTATCGCAAAAGCCTTCCCCCGCGGGGGAAGGTGGCGCGCAGCGCCGGATGAGGGGCAAGCCTGCCATATTTCCCGTTTACGGATTCTTGCCGGAAGGTCTGCCCTCATCAGTCGGCTTCGCCGACAGCTTCAGTCTCCGCGCTAAGAGCCGCCTCCGGCGGTTGCGCTTCGACACGCGCCTGCGGGCGCAGCCCCGAGGGGGAAGCCTTTTAGGTTACAGTCGTGCAATAACCGCCTGGGTAAACTCCTTCGTTCCCGCGGTGCCGCCGATGTCGGCAGTGACGACCTTGCCCTCCTCGACCTGGGTCAGGATGGCGGCATTGAGCTTGGCGGCCTTGTCGGTCTCGCCAAGGTCGTTCAGCATCATGGCAAAGGCCATCAGGATGGCGCTGGGGTTGGCCTTGTCCTGCCCCGCAATGTCGGGGGCAGAGCCGTGGACGGCCTCATAGATGCGGGTGCTGTCGCCGATGTTGGCGCTGGGCGCAAAGCCCAGGCCGCCGACGAGACCGGCGCACAGGTCACTGATAATATCGCCGTAGAGGTTCGGCGCGACGAGCACGTCGAACTGCTCGGGCTTCTGCACCAGCTTCATGCACAAAGCGTCGATGATGCAGTCGTCCGCAGCGATCTCGGGGTACTCCGCGGCGACCTCGCGGAAGGTGCGCAGGAACAGGCCGTCGGTCAGCTTCATGATGTTGGCCTTGTGGACTGCCGTGACCTTTTTGCGGCCATTTTTGCGGGCATAGTCAAATGCAAAGCGGCAGATCTTCTCGCACGCGGGGCGGGTGATGAGCTTGACGCCGTTGGCGATCTCGTCGTTCAGCATATACTCGATGCCCTTGTAGAGATCCTCGGTGTTCTCGCGCACGATGACAAGGTCCACATTGTCAAAGCGGGTCGGTACGCCCGGCAGCGTGTGCACAGGGCGCAGGTTTGCATAGGTGGAAAAGCGCTGGCGCAGCTGCACATTGATGCTGCGGAAGCCCTTGCCGATGGGGGTGGCGGTGGGGCCCTTGAGTGCCCAGCCGCACGCTTCGATCGCATCCAGCGTGCCGGGGGCGATCAGCTCGCCGCTCTCGGCGGCGTACTCGGCACCGGCAGCAAACTCCTGCCATTCAATGCCGGTGTTCAGTGCGGCGGATACCTCGCGGACGCTCTCGGCAATTTCACGGCCAATGCCGTCGCCCGGAATCAGAACTGCTTTCATAAATAATACTTTTCCCCTTTCCCTGTCTTACTCTGCATTTTCTGCGGTATACCTAACATACTACCCGGTTTAGGGCCGGTTGTCAATCCGCATTTTTACACAATAGGCACATTTTGGGCCGCCGGCTTAATTTTTTAAAGCATTTTCCTGAAAAATTTAGAAAAATTTTAAGTTTTTCTTGACGAATTTGCGGAAATGCTATAAAATCAATCTATCAGGCATATTGGTAAGGGAAGCCAGCAGTGATATGCGCCTGTATAAGTATGCAAAGTATATAAAATTGGTCAAAGAGAGGGGTACGCATGATGTATTACCCGGACGTCCCGGCCCTGGAGCCGGATGAGCTTGAGCTGCTCTGCCACGAATATCTGGAACACAACGCCACCCTTGACCCGCATCTGGCGGATCAGATGGGCGTCAAGCGCGGCCTGCGCAATCTGGACGGCACCGGCGTGCTGGCCGGCATCACGAACGTTTCCAGCGTTATCGGCTATGACAAGAAGGAGGACGGCACCATCGTGCCCATTCCGGGCCGCCTGGTCTACCGCGGCATCGACATTGACACGCTGGCCGCCGAGGCCGACGCCCATGACCGCTTCATGTTTGAGGAGGTCATCTGGCTGCTGCTGTTCGGCTCCCTTCCCACGCAGGAGCAGTACGCCAAGTTCCGCAAGCTGCTGGAGCATCACCGCGAGCTGCCCCAGGGCTTTGCCGACGACATGATCTTAAATTCGCCGTCGCCGAACCTGATGAACAAGATGGCACGAAGCGTGCTGGCCATGTACAGCTACGACGAGCACGCCGAGGACAACAGTCTGCCCAACATCCTGCGCCAGAGCATCAACCTGATCGCCGAGCTGCCCACGATGATGGTCAACGCCTACCAGATCAAGCGCCGCGTCTATGACCGGTCCAGCATGTACTTCCACCTGCCCACCGAGGGCCAGAGCACGGCGGAGCATATTTTGAGCACCTACCGCGCCGACCAGAAGTTCACCCACGAGGAAGCGCGTCTGCTCGACCTCTGCCTGCTCGTCCACGCGGACCACGGCGGCGGCAACTGCTCGACCTTCACCTGCCGCGTGCTGTCCAGCTCCGGCACGGACACCTATGCGGCCATCAGCTCGGCCATCGGCGCGCTGAAAGGCCCCAAGCACGGCGGCGCGAACCTGAAGGTCATGCACCAGCTGGATTACATTCTGGAAAATGTCGAGGATCCGTCCAACGACGACGAGGTCCGCGAGTTCCTGCGCAAGATCCTCCGCAAGGAGCGCGGCGACGGCAGCGGCCTGATCTACGGCATGGGCCACGCCGTCTACACGATGAGCGACCCCCGTGCGCAGATTTTGAAAACCCACGCCAAGAGCCTGGCCTACAAGAAGGGCTACGACGAGGAGTACGAGCTGCTGTGCAGCATTGAGCGCCTGGCCCCGCAGGTCTTTGCCGAGGAAAAGCACGGCCCGAAGAAGGTCTGCGCCAACGTGGACCTGTTCAGCGGCCTGATCTACCGTATGCTCGGCATCAGCGAGGACCTGTACACCCCGCTGTTTGCGATTGCCCGTGTGCCCGGCTGGTGTGCCCACCGCGTCGAGGAGGTCGAGTTCGCGAACCGCATCATCCGCCCCGCCTACAAGTACCTCGGCAAGCCGCAAGAGTACGTTCCGCTGGAGAAGCGATAAGATCGGTATTTTCCCGGTGCAAGTGTGCACCGGGATTTTTTGTTTGGGCAATACCGCATAATTCCCGCCTTACGGCTTAAGCATCGCCCCGGGGACCCTGCGGCTGCCGCCTCGTTTTACGCCTTCTCGCTCTCCCACCGGGCCACCAGCGGGGCGGCCACAGCGGAAAGCGCCTCCCGTGCGGTGTTGATGGCATTCACGTCCACGGGGGTCAGCTTGTCGGCCTTTTTGTGCTTCAGAACGCGCTCCAGCGTTCTTTCTGCTTCTTTGATTTTAGTACGGGTCTCGCGGTCCAGCGCCTTGCCGGCCTTGCTGCCCAGCGCGGTGTTCACGCGGTAAAGCGCGGCCTCGCCGGCGTTCAGCGCCTCCAGCGCGGCCTTGCGCTCCTTGTCCTGCCCGGCAAAGGCGGCGGCGTTCTCCTTGGCGCGTTTGATCTCATCCTCGGTCAGGTTTGATGTGCCCGAGATCGTGATGCTCTGCTGCTTGCCGGTGTCCATGTCGCGCGCCTTGACCTTGACAATGCCGTTGGCGTCGATGTCAAACGTGACCTCGATCTTCGGCACGCCCGCCCAGGCGCGCTTGATGCCGCGCAGCGTGAAGGTGCCCAGCAGCTTATTGTCCCTGGCAAACTCGCGCTCGCCCTGCAGCACTTTAATTTGCACCGTGTTCTGGAACGGCGCGGCGGTGGTGAATACCTTGCTGAACCGCGTCGGGATCGTGGAGTTGCGCTCGATCAAATGCGTTGCCACGCCGCCGACGGTCTCGATGGAAAGGGTCAGCGGGGTCACGTCCATCAGCAGCAGATCCTCGCCGGGGCCGGAGAGCATCTCGCCGCCCAGACGTCCGGCCTGCACCGCCGCGCCCAGTGCAACGCACTCGTCGGGGTTCAGCGATTTGGACGGCTCCAGACCGGTCATCCGCATGACCTTGGCCTGCACCGCCGGGATGCGGGTAGAGCCGCCGACCAGCAAAACCTGATCCAGGTCGCTGGCCGAAAGGCGTGCGTCGCTCAGGGCGTTGCGCACGGGCAGGGCGGTGCGCTCGATCAAATCGGCGCAGAGCTTCTCAAATTTAGCGCGTGTCAGCGTAGTTTGCAGGTGCAACGCACCGTCTGCCGCCATCGTGAGGAACGGCAGATTGATGTCGGTCTGCTTCGCGCTGGAAAGCTCTTTTTTCGCCTTTTCGGCCTCCTCGCGCAGGCGCTGCATCGCCACGCGGTCATTCGTCAGGCCCACGCCGTGTTCGGCCCTGCACCGGTCTGCCAGCCAGTTGACGATGCGCTCGTCAAAGTCGTCGCCGCCCAGAAAGTTATCGCCGCAGGTCGAGAGCACCTGCACGATGCCGTCGCCGATGCGGATGAGCGACACGTCAAATGTGCCGCCGCCGAGGTCGTAGACCATGACGGTCTGGGTGCGGCCATTGTCCAGCCCGTAGGCCAGCGCCGCGGCTGTCGGCTCGTTGATGATGCGGCGCACGTCCAGCCCGGCAATGCGCCCGGCGTCCTTCGTGGCCTGACGCTGGGCATCGTTAAAGTAGGCGGGCACGGTGATGACCGCCTCGGTGACAGGCTCACCGAGATACGCCTCGGCATCGGCCTTCAGTTTTTGCAGGATGAGGGCGCTCAGCTCCTGCGGCGTGTAGCATTTTCCGTCGATGGGCACGCGGGTCTCGCTGCCCATCAGCCGCTTGACGCTGGACACGGTGCGGGGGGCGTTCGTCACGGCCTGGCGCTTGGCGGGCTCGCCCACCAGCCGTTCTCCCACCTTGGTGAACGCGACGACAGAGGGCGTCGTGCGCTGCCCCTCGGCGTTGGGGATGACGACGGGCTTGCCGCCCTCGACCACCGCCACACAGCTGTTGGTAGTCCCCAGGTCAATTCCGATTATTTTTGCCATGGTGGTGCTTGTCCTTTCAAAAAAGACACTTTTGAATCATAATTCTATTGTAGCGCCTGCCGCCGGGAAAAGTGTTGCGATTTCGTAAATAAATTTGGGCGAATTTTATAAACCTGCGGGGCCACCTTCCCCCCAGGGGGAAGGCTAAGAAAATGTTGACGCACACGCCCCAACGTGCTATAGTTAGTTTAAAGCACTAAAGAGGGGGATTCCTATGGCACGCACCGCGACAGTCACCCGCAATACGCGGGAGACACAGATCACGCTGACGATTGACCTGGACGGCACCGGCAGGGCCGACCTGCACACGGGCATCGGCTTTTTTGACCACATGCTGGACGGCTTCGCCCGCCACGGCCTGTTTGATGTAAGCGTCACCTGCCGCGGCGACCTGGACGTAGACTGCCACCACACAATTGAGGACATCGGCATTGCGCTGGGCACGGCCATAAAAGAAGCGCTGGGCGACAAGGCCGGGCTGGTGCGGTACGGCAGCTGCATGCTGCCGATGGATGAGACGCTGGCACTCTGCGCCGTCGATCTGGGCGGGCGGCCCTACTTTGTGTACGACGCCAGCTTTGCAGGCCAGAGCTGCGGCGGCATGGACACCCAGATGGCGCGGGAGTTTTTCTACGCCGTATCGTACAGCGCCATGATGAATCTGCATCTGAAGGTGCTCTACGGGGAGAATGACCACCATAAGCTGGAGGCCATGTTCAAGGCGTTTGCCAAGGCGCTGGACGCCGCGACGCGCAGAGATGCGCGGATCGACGGCGTTTTGTCCACCAAGGGGACGCTGTAAGGGAGATGCTCGGCGGCGGGAACGACGGGTGCCTATAGAATACGCCCGTGGCCGTTTCCCGCCGTGGACAGCATATACATTAGGAGGGAAAGCAGTATGTACAAGGACATCATCGACACTATCGGCTTTGTGGAGAGCTACGACCCCGAGCTGGGCGCGGCTATGCAGCGTGAGCTGGGCCGCCAGCGGCAGAACATTGAGCTGATCGCCAGCGAGAACATCGTTTCCCCCGCCGTCATGGCGGCCATGGGCAGCGTGCTGACGAACAAGTACGCGGAAGGGTACCCCGGCCACCGTTATTACGGCGGCTGCCAGTACGTCGATCAGGTCGAGCAGATCGCCATTGACCGCGCCTGCAAGCTGTTCGGCGCGAAGTATGCCAACGTCCAGCCGCACTCCGGCGCACAGGCCAACCTGGCCGTCTACTTTGCGCTGCTGAACGTCGGCGACACCGTCATGGGCATGGACCTGTCCCAGGGCGGCCACCTGACCCACGGCTCCCCCGTGAATATGAGCGGCAAGAACTACAACTTTGTCTCCTACGGCGTCTCCGCCGAGGATGGCCGCATCGACTACGCCGCACTGGCCAAGCAGGTCGCAAAGGTCCGCCCCAAGCTGCTGGTCGCCGGTGCATCAGCCTATCCCCGCGCCATCGACTTTGAGAAGCTGGCCGAGATCGCCCACGGCTACGGCGCGATGCTGATGGTCGATATGGCGCACATTGCGGGTCTTGTCGCAGGCGGCCAGCACCAGAGCCCCGTGCCCTACGCCGACGTGGTCACCACCACGACCCACAAGACGCTGCGCGGCCCCCGCGGCGGCCTGATTTTGACGAACAACGAGTATATCATCAAGCGCATCAACTCCGCCATCTTCCCCGGCACGCAGGGCGGCCCGCTGGAGCACGTCATCGCCGCGAAGGCCGTCTGCTTTGGCGAGGCGCTGAAGCCGGAGTTCAAGGAGTATGCCCGCAAAATCGTTGAGAACGCGAAGGCGCTTGAAGCCGAGCTGACCGCCCGCGGCGTGAAGCTGGTCTCCGGCGGCACGGACAACCACCTGCTGCTGATCGACCTGACCGACGAGGACTGCACCGGCAAGGAGCTGGAGCACAATCTGGACGAGGTGCACATCACCGCGAACAAGAACACCGTCCCCGGCGAGAAGCGCAGCCCGTTTGTGACGAGCGGCGTGCGCATCGGCACCCCCGCCGTCACGACCCGCGGCATGGGTCCCGACGAGATGAAGGTGATTGCCGACTGCATTGCAGACTGCGTGTTTGACTTTGCGAACAAGAAGGACGAGGTCGCCAGCAAGGTCGAGGAGCTGACGAAGAAGTTCCCGCTGTATGAATAAGCCTTGATTGAAAAATACCGCTGCCTGTGGTTACACATGGGCAGCGGCTTTTGTTTGTGCGCGGGGTTGACGGCGGCGGAAGGTTTACGGATCGCCGCTGTAGGGGGCGGCGTCCCCGACGCCCCGCGGAGCGGTCAAGACCGCTCCCCACGATGCAAAAGATAAACGGGCGGCAACGTCAAGGCTGCGGGCCGGGCATGCCCGGCCCCTACAGGGTGGCGGCAGTACAAGCGGCCCGGGAGGGATGAACTTTTCCCTTACGGATCACGGTAACGGGAGGACGTAGGGCGGCCAGCCCTCTGGCCGCCGTAGGCGTATACGGCGGCGGAAGGTTTACGGATCGCCGCTGTAGGGGGCGGCGTCCCCGACGCCCCGCGGAGGTGAGCGGCGACGGGAGGTACACGGGAGGGATGAATTCCTCCCCTACGGATATACCGTTGACGGCAGTTTCCCGGGAGGTGGCGGAGGGGTCAAGACCCCTCCCTACAAAGCAAACCGTTAAGGGGGATTCAACCGTTAGGCTGCGGGCCGGGCATGCCCGGGCCCTACAGGGCATTCATGATAGCCACGCCCTCGCCAGCGCCTGCGCCACCTCCTCCACATCGTCCTCCTTCAGGGCCGAGTACCCCGCTACCACGGTATCCGCCCGGCAGAGCTCGGGCCGGGCGAGATAATACTCACTCAGGCCGCGCAGCCGCACGCCCTGCTGTGCCGCGGCGGCGACCATGGCACGCTCGCCGCCGGCTCCCGGCAGCGTCAGCAGAAAATGCAGCCCGCTGTGTACGCCGTCCAGCTCCACGCCCGGCAGCGCCGCGCGCAGCGCTGCCGCAAACGCCTCCATGCGACGCTTGTAGGCAAGGCGCATCCGGGCAAGATGCCGCGTGAAATATCCGCCCGCCATGAACTCGCAAAGCGTCTGCTGCTCAAAGCGGCTGACCGTGTTGGCGTAGGTCGCAAAATCCCGGCGATAGCGCGCCAGCAGGCTTTGCGGCAGCACCATGCAGGCAATGCGGATGCCCGGGGCCAGGCTTTTTGAAAACGTCGTCAGGTAGACCACCGGGCCGTCCGGGCCCGCCATGCCCTGCAAACTGGGCAGAGGGCGCGTATCAAAGCGAAACTCCGAGTCGTAGTCGTCCTCCAAAATGTATCGCCCGGGCCGGGCCGCTGCCCAGGCCAGCAGCTGGGCGCGGCGGGTCGCAGGCATCGTAACACCCGTCGGAAAGTGATGACTGGGCGTCAGATAGCAGAGGTTTGCGCCGCTTTTTTCCAGCGCGTCGGCGGGCAGGCCCTCGCGGTCAATGTCCACCAGCGTGCAGGGAATGCCGCTGTTCTGCAGGACCGTCCGCGTGCGGAAGTAGCCGGGGTTCTCGATGGCCGCCATGCCGTCGCTGAACAGGTGCGCCAGGCACCCGAGCAGATACTCAATGCCCGCGCCGACGACGATCTGCTCCGGCGTGCATTCCACACCGCGGTACACCGACAAATATTCCGCGATCTGTGTGCGCAGCGGGGCGTCGCCCTGCATCTCGCCGCGCTGTAAAAGCTCGGGCCGCTGGTAGAGCAGTTCCTTCTGGATGCGTCCCCAGCTGCGCGCCGGGAACAGCGCCGTGTCCACGCTGCCGGTGGACAGGTCGTAGACCGGCTGCGGCGCGGCGGGCGGCTGCGGTGCAGGGGCGGCGGGGGCACGGCGGGCGCGGCTGTGCAGCATACCGTAGGTCTTTTGCACATAAAAGCCGCTGCGGGGGCGCGGCTCGGCCAGACCCTCGGCGGCCAGCATCTGGTAGGCGGCGTCCACCGTGTTGACGCTGACGCCCTGCTGCGCAGCCATCGTGCGGCGGCCCGGCAGCGGCGTTCCGGGTGCGCGCTGGCCGGTGCGGATCTCATCCGCCAGGGCGGCGTACAGCTGCTCATACAGCGGCGTTTTTTGGTCGGCATCCAACTCTATCATGACAGTCCTCCAAACTGGCCCCACAAAAAATTTAAAAACTGAGCATTTATTCAGAGCCAGAAATCAGTATAATAAAAACATACCTTCCCGGAAGGAAAATGTCAATAGAGGTGTACGAAACTATGTCTACCGCAACGATGTGGCTGCTGCTGTTCGTCGTAGCAGCCCTGGCGCTGCTGATCGCAGCGCTGACCAAAACGAAATTCACCGTGCAGAAAATCAGCATCATCGGCATCATGGCCGCGCTGAGCTTTGTCGCGTATGAGTTCTTCCGCATCCCGAACGTCTTTGGCACGGGGTCCAGCTTCCATCTGGGCAACACCTTCACGGCGCTGACCGCCATGCTGCTGGACGGTGTGTCCGGCGGTCTGGCCGGTGCCATCGGCCTGGCGCTGGCCGACGTTGTCGCCGGTGACCCGGGCTACGCCATCACGACCTTTATTCTGAAATTCATCATCGGTCTGGTCTGCGGCGCGGTGTCCCACAAGGTCATCCACCTCAGGACCTTCCCCACCGGCAACAAGCTCAAGTACGTGGCCGCCGTCACAGCGTCGGCCTTCAGCGGCCTGCTGGTCAACGTGTTCACCGACCCGTTCATCGGCTACTTCCGCAACCTGTACATCTTTGGCCAGCCCGCGGAGTTCGTCTCCGTCGTGACCAAGATCGCCAGCGGTGTGACGCTGGTCAATTCCCTGCTCTCCACCGTCTGCGCCGTTGTCCTGTACATCGCCCTGCGCCCCGCCCTGGAGAAGGCACATCTGCTGCCGAAGGAGTGATTCTCCCAAAGCCTTCCCCCTGGGGGGAAGGTGGCCCCGCAGGGCCGGATGAGGGGGAAGTTGCCGGATGCAGACCGTAAACGGGTACTGCTGGCAAACTTCGCCCTCATCAGTCCGCTTCGCGGACAGCTTCCCCCTCAGGGGAAGCCTTTTCAATTCAACATCCTCATTTCTGTTTACCCCCGCTTCGGCGGGGTTTTTGTTTTGCGGCAAATTATGTAAAAATTGCGAAAAGACTGGCGTTCCGGTGGAAAATGGTGTAAAATGAGTTTACATATTGTGTAAACACTCCATGCTCCCACGCGAAAGGAGCCTTTCATGGCAGGCAAAACCCAATCACAAAAGAAAAAAGCGCTGGATATGCGCAGCAAGATGTATCTGGTGCTGGCTCTGTGCAGCGTCATGCTGCTGGTCAGCGTCGGCATCTCGCTGGTGCTCATCGGCGGCATCGGCCTCGGCGGCGCGGACGCCCAGAGCGTGTCCACCGTGGACAGCGCGTCCATGGTCGTCGAGAGCGGCTATAATAAAGAGGAAAACACCATCGATACCCAGGCCTACACTTCCACGATCCTTGAGCAGACCGCCGACGCGGGCGACAGCTATGTGGACGAGACGCTGTTTCTGGGCGACAGCAACACGGCCCGCATGTACCGCATGTTCGACTATTGCAGCTACGACAATGCCATCGGCTCGGTGGGCATGACCGCCAAGAGCCTGGCGGCCTTTGCCTGCGTGCAGGTAAGCACTTCGTCCGGCTACATCACGATGCCCCAGGCCGTGGCGAAATTGCAGCCGCGCCGGGTCATCCTGACCTTCGGCACGAACGACCTGAACCCCGGCTATAAGGCCGCGGACTTCGTCAAAAACTACCAGACCGGCATCGAGGCCATCGTCACCGCCTACCCCAGCGTGGACATCATCGTCAACGCCATCCCGCCCATCGGGCAGCAGCACTCCAACCAGAGCCTGACCCAGACCCAGGTGGACGAGTACAACAAAGCGCTCGTCGAAATGTGCCAGGAGAAGGGCTGGAAGTTCCTGAACAGCGCCGAGGTGCTGAAGGATTCCGTCACCGGCTACGCCAAGAGCGGCTATGTGGAGACGAGCGACGGCATCCATCTGACCCGCACGGCGATGGACGCGCTGTTCAACTACATCCGCACCCACAGCTACATTACCGAGGATGACCGCCCCGCGCTGACGACGATCCCGAAGCACACCGGCGACAAGGACGCCGTGGTCTACACGGTGCCGGTGGTCAGCTCCTCCAGCACGGCGACGGCCACGCCCGAACCGAAGGAGGAGCCCGCCGGCAGCGAGAGCACGAGTGACAGCTATGTGGAGACCACGCCGACGCCGACACCCGAGGTCACGGCCACCCCGTCCCCGACACCCGAGGTGATGGCCACCCCGTCCCCGACGCCCGAGGTGACAGCCACACCGTCCCCGACACCCGAGGTGACAGCCACACCGTCCCCCACGCCGTACATAGAGGAGCCGACCCCGACGCCCTACGTCGAGCCCACGCCGACGCCCTACGTAGAACCGACCCCCACCCCCTACGTCGAGCCGGACTCCGTCCCCGCGGACACCCCTGCCAGCGAGACAGCAACGGAGTAACGGTCTCTCATAAGTTCTAAACAACGCCGCCCCTGCGCAGTGGAAAACTGCACAGGGGCGGCGCTCTGTATTTACTTTTTCCTGCCGAGCAGCTCGGTGCGGATATACCGGAAGCAGGCGTCCTCGCCCTCGTCGCGCAGAATCAGCAGGCAGTTTTCCAGCTCCTTGCGGGTCTCGGGGTGCAGGATGTAGTGATCCCTGCTGCGGTCATAGTACTCCCACGCCGCGGCGTCGGTGTACTTGTCGCCCTTATAGTTCTTGCTGGCGGCAATGCGGTCACAGACCATCTCGGCCACGTAGCGGGCGGGCATCCGCATACCGGCCATGGCATGGTCGCCGTCCGGCGCGTAGTCGATCCAGTATTCCAGATGGTGCTTGTTGCGGCCCTTATGGTGCAGCCAGGCGGCGCTGTAGCCCTCGGCCTGGCGCTGGGCGTTGTTGGGGCTGCACGTCCCCTGCCAGTATTTGGCCCCGGCCCAGAACTCCACGGGGGCCAGCTTGCTTAAATCGTGGGTCAGGCCCTGCCAGTACAGCCCGCAGCGGAAGCAGTTTTTCATCACCAGCATTTTGTGATGGCGGATCGTTTTGTAGTGTTTAATGGGATGCCACAAGGTCTTTTTTCCTCCCCGGGATCATGAGTTTTGCCAGCACCGGCAGCAGCATACAGCTGATCGGCACAAACGCAAAGTGCCACAGCATCGGTACAAGGTGGGTATGGATCGCAGCGTGTGCCTTGGACAGCACCATCCAGGACGCCGGGGCCGCCAGCCCCAGCCCCCAGACGATGCACGGCGGCACCAGCTGCGCCGCCGTGCCGCGGCGCAGGCAGGCAACAACGCTCACTGCGCCGACCAACAGCGCAAACAGCAGCAGCTGCCATGCCGTGACACTGACGGGCCCGAGCTGCAAAAGCGGCTCCGTACTCTCACGGAAATACTGCGCGAGCACCTGCGGCATGTTCACGTCCCGCACCGCGCCGTCCGTCAGGCTGACGCGGTCCGTGACGGCCCGGGTCATGTTCTGCCAGGCGTCCGCCGCGCTGCCGAAGCAGAGCCATTCCTGTGCGAACCAGAGCGCCAGCGCCGCAGTCACACCGCCCAGCGCCGAGACACCCGCCCCGACGGTGCGGCCCAGCCAGACCAGCGCGCCGTGCGGGTCGCGCCGCACAAAATACGCCTTGGCGGCAGCGTAGCAGAGCGGGATCTCACACAGGATCAAAAATGTTGTGATAAATTCAAACCCGCACATGCAGCGCACCATGCAGGCGGCGGCCACCAGCGGCCAGCACCCGCGGGGCGTTTTGCCGCGCACGCGGGTGCAATGGCAGAGCCAAAGCGCCGCCAACAGCGGCAGCAGCCAGGTCCAGAGGCACCAGTACAGGTCCTTCATGCCGCGCTGCAGCCAGGGGGCCAGCAGCACCGACGCAAACCCGAACGCTGCCGTCAGCGGGCCGAATTCTTCCCACACGGCCAGCGCCACAAGCAGCTCCGCCGCGTAGAACAGCGTGCTGTTCAGCCAGTAAAGGGCAGCCTCCCGCGCCAGACCGTCGGGCAGCCGGTGCCGCAGCAGACGGTTGACCCTGCCGAACAGCCAGCCCTGCAAGCCCGACTGGTGGGTGTAGGGGTGGAACGCCGCCGCGTCGGTGGGGGTGTCGTCCCGGAACAGTGCGCGGTTCGTGTCGTCGCTCCAATCGTCGGTGTAGACACCCAGAAAGCCGCCGGGGGCGTACTGCCCCTGCTCCATCTGGTGGATGCGGCCATAGACGAGCGTCTGGGAGCCTGTATCCCACACGCCGGTCAGGTAGGCGCTGGCATTGTGCCGCACCGTGGTCAGCAGCGCAGCCAGCGCCAGCACTGCCAGCAGGGTCGCCGCGCCGCGCAGGGGTGCGGGCAGCATCTGCCATATTCCTTTTGCTTTTGTCAATGTTATCGATCCCATTTGTCGCACAGCGCAGCGATCTGGCTGGCAAATTTTGCAAGATCCTTGTTGGCCCCGCCCCGGTTGTGGCGGATGACCTCCAGCAGGCGCTGGCCCATGTTGGCCAGACGGTCATAGGCCGCGCTGGTGCGCACGGTCTCGGCGGATTTCGTCTTGATGATCTTCCGGGTGTTGCCGACCTCGGCGCAGGCGACGCGGCCCTCGGCGGCGATCCAGATCGAGCCGTTGTAGGGGGCATCGGCCTCGTAGCCCTCCTCCTTCAGATGGTTGGCCCAGTGCTCGGCGACGGCGTCCTCGCCGTGGTTGACAAAGACGAACTTCGGCTTTTCGTCAAAGGCGCGGAGCCAGGCTTCCAGCCCGTCCTTGTCGGCGTGACCCGAAAGCCCGCCCAGCTGCGCAATGCGGGCCCTGACCTGCACCGGCTCGCCAAAGAGCTTGACCTCCTGCGCACCGTTGACCAGCGCGTTGCCTAAGGTGCCGGGGCTTTGGTAGCCGACGAACAGCACCGTACACTCGGGCCGCCAGAGGTTATATTTTAAGTGGTGGCGGATGCGGCCCGCGTCGCACATGCCGGCGGCGGAGATGATGACCTTGGGTGTCGGGTCGCCGTTGATGGCCATGGATTCCTCTTTCGTCTCGCTGACGTGCAGACCCGGGAACTGCAGGGGGTTCCGGCCGCTCTGCACCAGGGCGAGGGCTTCGTCGTCGTAGCACTCGGCAAAGTTTTCCCGGAAGATCGTGGTGGATTTGCTCGCCAGCGGGCTGTCCACAAAGACCGGGAAGTTTTCGTGGCCCTTGATACGGCCCTCGGCCTTGATCTGGCGGATAAAATACAAAAGCTCCTGCGTGCGGCCCACGGCAAAGCTGGGGATGACGACATTACCGCCCTTGTCGAACGTCGATTGCAGCACGGCGCTCAAATCGCCGATATAATCCGGTTTCGGGCCGTGGCTGCGGTCCCCGTAGGTGGATTCCATAACAAGGTAATCCGCGTGGCCCGGGTTGGACGGATCCTTGATGAGCGGCTGATGGGTGTTGCCGATGTCGCCCGAGAAAACGATGATCTCCGGCGTGCGGCCCGGCTCCACAATGCGCAGCGAGACGGACGCGCTGCCCAGCAGGTGTCCCACATCGGTAAAGCGCATCTCGATTTTGCCGGTCGGCCCGTCGAACAGCGTCTGCCACGCCTCATAGGGGCAGGGCACAAACTGCTTCATGACGTTCTGTGCGTCCTCGACGGTGTAGTCCGGCTCGATCATCTCGGCACCGCTGCGCATGGCCTTGCGGTTTTTCCACTCGGCCTCCTGCTCCTGAATGTGCGCGGAATCCTCCAGCATGATGGCGCAGAGGTCGCGGGTCGCATCGGTGGTATAGATGGGGCCGCGGTAGCCGTTTTTGTACAGGTACGGGATGCGGCCCGAGTGGTCGATGTGCGCATGGGTCAGCAGCAGTGCCTCATAGGTGCCGGGTGCGCAGGGCAGGTCGGCGTTCTCATACACGTCGCGGCCCTGCTCCATGCCGCAGTCGATCAGAAAGCGGTGTCCCGCCGCCTCCAGCTGTGTGCAGCTGCCGGTCACTTCCCGGTCAGCGCCTAAGAATGTGAGCTTCATGTGGGAGAACCTCCTTTATTTGGGGATGTTGCGGGTGGAACCGGGAATGGGCGGCCACGGAAAGCCCGTCGGGACCCTTCAGGCCTCGCAAGCTCGGCCAGCCCTTCGGGCCCGGACCCCTCTGTCGCTCCGCGACATCTCCCCGCGCAGCGGGGAGTCACCCCTAAAAGGGGAGCCTTTTTGCGCGGGCGGAGCCCGCGGGAAAAGCCTCCCCATCAGGGGAGGTGGCCGCGAAGCAGGCCGGAAGGGTTCGGGAAGTTGGCGGGAGGCTGCCGTCCCCGGTTCAGCCTCTGCGTCCGACCCCGTACTGCGGGGCCTCCGGCAGCACAAACTCTGTGGTAAAGTTGGCGGTCAGGTCGTTGATGTTCATCCGAACACTCCAAAAGACATCGCCGTAATCGCGCAGGACCGTGTACTCCGCACCCAGACCGGCCAGAGTCGCTGTATCGGTGACGATGTAGACTACATCCCCCTCGGGGGCGTACTCGGTCAGACTGTTCTGGTAGACGCGGCTGACCGTGCCGCCGTCGGCCAGCGCCCGGGCGGCTTCTGCGGTAGTGCTGACCAGCTGAATGCGCGCTGTCGCGGGCAGGGCGGCCATCAAATCCCCGCGGGTGATCTCGCCGTATTCCGGCTCGGTCACGCCGCCCGCGAACGCCTCGACGGACGCCCCCTCCGGCAGACCCGTGGCCGGGTCATTTGTGACGATCTCGGCGTAGAGCGCCGCCAGATAGTTGCCGAAGCTGATGGTTTTGTTGGCGTCGGGGTTGGCCGCGTAGGTGAACAGCGGCGTGTAGAGGATGCTCTGGTCGTCGGCGTCCAGCGTGGCGATCTCCGCCGCGGCGCTGGTATAGGCGTCCGCACCGGCCTGCTGGGCCTCGTCTGCCGTCTCGGTGGGGGCGGTGGTGTCACTGCCGCCCACGGCCTCGGTGTCCTTGCCGGGGTCGGCGGCATCGGCAGCGGTGTCGGCCCGCGCGGCGTCGGCGGTGCTCATCGCCAGCCAGGTGGCGCGGCGGCTCTCCATCTCGGCAGCCGCCACAGGCTGCCGGACCTCGACGCGGCAGCCGCCGCCCTGGGTAAAGACCAGGTCCAGCTGCGCCACGCCGGTCAGACCCAGATCCGCGCCCAGCACGTTCGTGCCGTTTTCCGCCGTTGTGCCGTCAATAATGGCCGTCACGCCCTGGCTTAGCAGGGCCTTCTGCCAGTCGCCCGCCGGGGCGGTGGAGACAATCGCAAGGATGGCATCGCACCCGGCGTTCTGCAGGGCGGTGATCTGCTCGGCGGCGGTGTCGTTCCAGTCGCGGGCCGTGATGAACTCCCCGTTGGACGCCGAGATGACCGCGGCCTGCGCCGGGTCGTTCAGCACAAAGAAGCCGATTTTATACCCCGCGCGCTCCACGACGGTGTAGCGGCCATTGGTCACGCGGTTGCGGCTCCAGCTTGTGGAGCGGTAGAACACAGCGGTGCCCTCGTTGTTCAGCAGGTTGGACGCCAGCGACGGGCCGCTGCCCATGTTGGCATCGCTGACCAGGCGGGTCGTGCCGTAGGCAAAGTCGGTCAGCGCCATGGCGTGCAGATCGTACCCCGCTGCCGAGAACGCCGACAGCATATCCATACCGCCGGTCAGGCTGGCGCTCTCGGTGCCGTGCAGGCTGTCGCCCGCATCCAGCAGGATGGAATCCGGGGCCGCGCCCTTGAGCGCGGCGGCGTCCGCCAGCGTGGCGCGGTCCCCGCGCAGGCCCGCCGTGGCAAAGATCGGGACCGTGATGTCCCCGACCCGCACGCGGCAGGTCAGGCTCTCGGTGCCGTCGGCCAGCGTGGCCGTGATCGTGCATTCCCCGCTGTCGGTGCGGGCGCGGACCGTGCCGTTTTTGTCCACGGTGGCCACGGTCTTGTCGCTCGTCGTCCAGTAGACCCTGCGTCCGCCGTCCTTCTCGCCCGGCTCGTTCGTCGCCAGCGTGGCGTAGGCGTCCTTGCCGTCCATGTGCAGCTCGTCGGTGTAGGTATCGTTCAGGAGCACCGGCGCGGCAGTCTTGCCGTTGCAGGCGGACACACCGGTAAATTTGAACGGTCTCATGACAAAATCCAGATCCACCGTCTCACTCTGGACACCGTAGTCCGCGCCCGGGGCGCTGAAGGTACACTGCCACATATCGTAGGTGCCTGCGTAGTCCAAATCGTCGGAGAACCGCGCGATCCAGAGGTTGTCGCGCCATTTGTCAAAGGCGGGATCCGTCATGCGGGCGCGTACCCAGTTGCGGGAGGCATACAGCCCCTGCGCACCGGTGTAGCCGTACTCGGTCAGGCGGTCAAAGAACGCCTGCGTGATCTCGGCCATCTCGGAGGGGAAAACGCCGCTGATGTACTTATCCTCGAGGTCGTAGTAGACCGGGTAGCTCAGCCGGTAGGGCGCGGCGGTGTAGTCGTCCAGCCCCTCCTGCGGCGGGGCGGTCAGGCCCAGCAGCCGCGCGACGTGGTCGGCCTCGCTGCGGGCCTCCTCCACCGTCGTAGCGTAGGAATAAAGGTACGCGCCGAACGGGATGCCCAGCCGGGTGCATTCGTCGGCGTTGCGCCGCCACTGGGGGTCATCCTGCGCCCAGTTTTCCTCCTGGCCGTCCCACTCGCCGCCGAAGCCGCAGCGGATGATGGCAAAGTCGATGCCGGCAGCCTTGGCCTTTTCCCAGTCGATCTCGCCCTGGAACTTGGATACGTCCATGCCCTTGAGCACCGCGGCGGGCATGGCCCGGCCGCTTGTGTTGAAGTAGTAGCCCAGATCGTTCTTCTGCCAGGCCGCGGCGGGCGTGCCGAAGTCCGCCTCGGCGGGGCCTTTCTCCTCTGCCGAGCAGCACACCAGCACCACCGACACAATGACCACGACCAGCAGGCAGAGCAAACACAGCCCCAGCACAAGGCGGCTGCGGCGGCGTTTGGCGCCGGGACGTTTCTTTTTCTTCGGCGGCGGGGGCGCGTCGGGGCGCGGGGCCGTTTGCCCGGCCTGCGGGGCGGGCGCAGCCGTCCGGGCAGGGCGGCGGTAGACTTTGCGTTCTTCTGGCACGGTGCGTTACCTCTCTTGGGCAGATTTTATGCTGTGGATAGATAATATTAGTGTAGCATTTTGTCGAAGAAATTACAATCGGAAACGCGAGATATTGGGGAAATTTTACAGAATAAAAAAGCGGCGGCCAGCTCCCTGACCGCCGTTCTTTGCCTTCCCCCCTCGTGGACAGACTCCCCCGCAGGGTCGGATGAGGGCAAAGTTACCGGAATCGACCATTTTACGGGATGCCGCAATAGCTCTGCCCTCATCAGTCAGCGGACGGGGCCGCTGCCAGCTTCAGTCTCCGCGCTAAGAGCCGCCTCCGGCGGTTGCGCTTCGACACGCGCCTGCGGGCGCAGCCCCGAGGGGGAAGCCTTATATAATTTTCTCTCCCTGCACGTCCAAAAATAATACGGCACCTCAAACGCCAGCATAACGCACCAGCCGAAGGCACAGGCAAAGGCGATACCGGACAGGCCCACCCGCGGGGCCAGCACCGCAGCAGCGGCAGCGCGCAGCCCCGCCTGTAAGCAGGTGCCGATCAGCGTCGTCGTCATCTTGCCCATGCCGCGGTAAAAACCCTGGAAACCGTTCGTCAGCGCGGGCAGGGCGTAGAACACCGCCATCCAGCCCAGATACGTGCTGCCCAGTGCAATGACGTCGGCGGCCCCCTCCCCTGCCACAAACAGGGACAGGATGCCCCGGCGCAGCAGCAGCGTCAGGCTGCCCATCAGCAGCCAATAGCCCAGCTCCAGCCGCAGGCCCACCGCAAAGCCGCGGCGGATGCGGGCGGTCTGCCCGGCACCGCGGTTCTGGGCAATGTAGGTCGTAATGGCCGTGGCAATGCTCTGCTCCGGCGTGAAGGCAAAATCGTCCACCCGCGTGACCGCGTTGAACGCCGCGATAGCCCCGACCCCCAGCGCGTTGACCTGCCCCTGAATGAGCACCTTGCAGATCGGCTGCACGGCCTGCTGCACCGCCGTCACCGCGCCGTAACGCAAAATCGGCCCCAGCAGGTCGCGGCGGATGCGCCACTGCCCCTGCCCGGGGCAGAGCTCCGGCACGCGGCGTGCCATGTAGACGGCGGCCAGCAGCGCGCTGGCAGCCTCGGCCACGACAGTGGTCACGGCGCTGCACACAATGCCGAAGCCCAGCCCGCCAATTAAAATGAGATCCAGCACCGCGTTGAGCACGGCGGAGAACGCCAGGAATTTCAGCGGCGTTTTGCTGTCGCCGACACTTTTCAGGCCCGCCGCCAGTGCGTTATAGAAAAACGTGAACGGCGCGCCCAGGAACGTGATGCGCAGGTAGATGCCGGTGATGCCAAAAATCGAGTCCGGCACGGCCAGCGCGCGCAGGATCCACGGCGTCAGCGCACAGCCCAGCGCCGCGGCGGCACAGCAGAGCCCAGCGCCGAACAGCAGCGTCGTTGCCAACGTCTCTTTTAAGCGGGCGGTCCGCTTTGCGCCGAACGCCTCACTCATCAGTACGCCCGCGCCGATGCACAGGCCGCTGATGGCCAAAATCACCAGATTCATGACCGGCCCGGCCACGCCCTCGGCGGCCAGCGCGTCTTGCCCGATGAACCGCCCTGCGATGATGGAATCCACCGCATTGTACGCCAGCTGCAGCCAGTTTGCCAGCAGCAGCGGCACCGCATACAGAAAGAGGTGCCCCAGCGGGGCACCCTTTGTCATATCACGCATGATTTACTTTTTGTCCTCTTCGGTCTCGGCGACGATGTAGATGGGACGGTGCTTGACCTCCAGGTAGGTCTTGGCGAGGTACTCGCCCACAATGCCGGTGCAGAACAGCTGGACGCCGCTGCACAGCAGAATGATGCAGACCATGCTGGGCCAGCCGGAGGTCGGATCGCCGAACATCAGCGCGCGGACGACGACAAAGAGGATGCCGATGAACGCGAGGATGCAGAACAACACGCCCGCCCCCGCCGCGATCAGCAGCGGCGTGGTCGAGAAGCCGACGATACCCTCGATGGAGTACTTGAACAGGCCCCAGAAATTCCACTTGGTCGTACCGGCGACGCGCTCGATGTTCTCGTAGTCGAACCACTTGGTCTTGAAGCCGACCCAGCTGAAAATGCCCTTGCTGAAGCGGTTGTACTCGGCCATGCTGAGCACGGCGTCGGTCATTTTGCGGCTCATCAGGCGGAAATCCCGCGCACCGTCGACAATTTCCGTATCGGACATCTTGTTGATGATCTGGTAGAATTTGCGGGCAAACCAGCTGCGCAGCGGCGGCTCGCCCTTGCGGGTCGTGCGGCGGGTGGCGGCGCAGTCGTACTCGCCGGTCAGCAGCGTGTCCAACATCTGCGGCAGCAGCGCGGGCGGGTCCTGCAGATCGGCGTCCATCGTGGCGACGTAATCCCCCTTGGCGGCCTGTAAACCCGCGTAGATACCGGCCTCCTTGCCGAAGTTGCGGCTGAACGAGACATACCGCACGCGGGGGTCCTGCGCGTGCAGCGCACGCGCGACGCGCAGCGTGCCGTCGCGGGAGCCGTCGTCCACAAAGATAAACTCAAACTCCGCGCCGTGGCTGGCTTTCATCTCCGCCGCCACGCGGGAGGCTTCTTTATAAAAAAGCGGCATCGCTTCTTCTTCATTGTAACAGGGTACGATCAGACTGATGAGCATGGTAGGACCTGCTTTCGTCAAAGTTTTTGTTGGTTTTATTATAGCGTAGTTTGGGCGGTTTGTAAACAATGGATGTAGGGGGAGCCCTAAGCCTTCCCCTTTGGGGGAAGGTGGCCCCGCAGGGCCGGATGAGGGGCAGGTGTGCCATTGCCGCCCGTTTACGGACTGCTGTGGGTAAGCTCCCCCCTCATCAGTCAGCGGGCGGGGCCGCTGACAGCTTCCCCCCAAGGGGGAAGCCGCTCTGACCGAATGGCTTCTGCAACACAAAAAAGGCAGAGCCTTCGCTCTGCCTTAGAGTGCTTATAAAATTTTAGCCTTTGACCGCGATATTGACCAGCTTGCCCTTGACATAGATCTCCTTGGCAATGGTCTTGCCGGCGATGGCTTCGGCTACGGCGGGCTCGGCCTTGGCGGCGGCGATGGCGTCCGCGTTCTCGATGGCGGCGGGCACCTTGATGCGGGCCTTGACCTTGCCGTTGACCTGCACGGCGATCTCAATCGTCTGCTCGACGCACTTGGCCTCATCGTAGGTCGGCCAGGCGTGGTAGGCCAGCTGCTCGGTGTGGCCCAGCTGCTGCCACAGCTCCTCGGTCATGTGGGGCGCAAACGGGTTCAGCAGCTGCAGCAGCAGCTCGTACTCGGCCTTGGTCGCACCCCCCTGATCGCTCAGTGCGTTGACGTAGATCATCAGCTGGGCAATGGCGGTGTTGGCCTTCAGCGCGTCAATGTCCTCGCCGACCTTCTTGATGGTGCGGTTGGCAACGGCCTCCAGCTCGGGGCGGACGCCCTCGCCGGGAACGAGCTTCTCGCTCATCGACCAGATCTTATCGAGGAAGCGCTTGCAGCCCTTGATGGAGGAGGTGTTCCACGGGGCGGCCTTCTCAAAGTCGCCGATGAACATCTCATACAGGCGCAGCGTGTCGGCGCCGTACTCGTTGACCACATCGTCGGGGTTGACGACGTTGCCGAGGGACTTGGACATCTTGACGATGGGGTGCTCGGCCATCTCGCCGTACTTCTCGACAAGGGCCTTGCGCGCGCCCTTCTCGTCGCCGTACTCGGCCAGCAGGCGCTTGCGCTCGGCATCGGGCTGGTTCTCAAAGGCATGGGGGTTCAGGCCCAGGATCATGCCGTGGGAGGTACGCTTCTGGTACGGCTCCTTGGTGGGCACAACGCCGATGTCATACAGGAACTTGTGCCAGAAACGGCTGTACAGCAGGTGCAGGGTGGTGTGCTCCATGCCGCCGTTGTACCAGTCCACGGGGCTCCAATACTCGAGCGCCTCCTTGCTGGCGATGGCGTCGTGGTTCTTCGGATCGCAGTAGCGCAGGAAGTACCAGCTCGAACCGGCCCACTGGGGCATGGTGTCGGTCTCGCGCTTGGCGGGGGCACCGCAGCAGGGGCAGGTCGTGCTGACCCACTCGGTATGGCGCGCCAGCGGGCTTTCGCCGTTCTCGCCCGGCTCAAAGTCCTTGATTTCGGGCAGGCGCAGGGGCAGCTCGCTCTCGGGCAGGGGCACCCAGCCGCACTTGTCGCAATAGACCATGGGGATAGGCTCGCCCCAGTAGCGCTGGCGGCTGAACACCCAGTCGCGCAGCTTGAAGTTGACCTGCTTGTGGCCCTTGCCGTTCTCCTCGAGCCAGGCGTACATCTTGTTCTTGGCATCCTCAACGGACAGGCCGTTCAGGAAGTCGGAGTTGACAAGCGTGCCGGTGGCCACGTCAGTGAAGGCCTCCTTGTCGAGGTTGCTGGGCACAGTGCCCTTGACGACCTCGATGATGGGCAGGCCGAACTTTTTGGCAAACTCCCAGTCGCGGGTGTCGTGGGCGGGCACGGCCATGATGGCACCGGTGCCGTAGGTTGCCAGGACGTAGTCGGAGATAAAGATGGGGATCTCCTTGCCGTTGACGGGGTTAATGCCCTTGACGCCCTCGACGACAACGCCGGTCTTTTCCTTGTTCAGCTCGGTGCGCTCGAAGTCAGACTTGCGGGCGGCCTCCTCCTGATAGGCGGCGACGGCGTCGGCGTTCTTGATCAGGCCCGCATCGACCCACTTTTTGATGAAGGCGTGCTCGGGGCTGATGACCATGTAGGTCGCACCGAACAGCGTGTCCGCGCGGGTGGTGTAGACCGTCAGGGTGTCGCCCGCGGTGGTGTCGAAGTTGATCTCGGCGCCGTGGCTGCGGCCGATCCAGTTGCGCTGCTGGGTCTTGACGCGGTCGATGTAATCGACGTCGTCCAGGTCGTTGATCAGGCGGTCTGCGTAGGCCGTGATCTTCAGCATCCACTGGCTCTTGTTCTTCTGGACAACGGGGCTGCCGCAGCGCTCACAGACGCCGTTGACGACCTCCTCGTTGGCCAGAACGACCTTGCAGCCGGTGCAGTAGTTGACGGTGGTCTCCTTCTTGTAGGCAAGGCCCTTCTTGAACAGCTGGATGAAGATCCACTGCGTCCACTTGTAGTACTCGGGGTCGGTGGTGTTGATCTCGCGGTCCCAGTCAAAGGACAGGCCCAGCGCCTTGAGCTGGCTCTTGAAACGGGCCACATTCTGGGCGGTGACGATCTCGGGGTTGATGTGGTTTTTCAGGGCGTAGTTCTCGGTAGGCAGGCCGAAGGCGTCCCAGCCCATGGGGTACAGGACGTTATAGCCGCACTGACGCTTTTTGCGCGCGACGATGTCCAGCGCGGTGTAGCTGCGCGGATGGCCGACGTGCAGGCCCGCGGCGGACGGGTACGGGAACTCGACCAGCGCGTAGAATTTCGGCTTGGAATGGTCGATCTCGGCATGGAAGGTATCCTCGTCCTCCCAGACCTTCTGCCATTTGGCCTCAACTGTTTTAAAGTCGTATTTCATAAATTTCTCCCCACAGATAAATTTTTGATGGGTCGTAACCTTCTTAAAGCCTTCCCCCGAGGGGCTGCGCCCGCAGGCGCGTGTCGGAGCGCAACCGCC
>OGXD01000912.1_pt1 | contig 25766 bp, 33 predicted proteins | sample 1576211 | NCBI WGS metagenome assembly OGXD01 (sample SAMEA3541470, study PRJEB24748) | human gut metagenome | biome: human gut; feature: human-associated habitat; material: faeces | place: China | collected 2012
CTCCACAAGAGAAAGAATCGCAAAGCGGTTTTGAAAAGCATTTTCATAATTTCAGAAAGGTGTCCATATGAACATTCCTCAGGAACTTCTCTATCAACAATATGTCCACAGAGAATTAGAGACTTATCGTGCCCCTTATGATCCTGAGCTGGAATTCTACAGCTATGTCAGGCAGGGAAATACCGAAAAAGTAAAAGAATTATGCCGTGAATCTTTTCAGGAAAAGAAAGGCCTGGGTATCCTCTCGGATTCTCCTCTGCAAAATCTGAAATACCACTTTGCCATCACCGCTGCTATGCTGGCAAGATACTGCATTGAAGGCGGCATGGAAGTCACAGAGGCTTATGATCTCAGCGACTACTATATTCATAAGGCGGATCTCATGAAATCAAAAAAAGAAATTTCCGCCCTGCACCCACAGATGTGTCTGGATTACACTGCCCGTATGGAAAAAATGCATAGAAATCATGCCTGCTCCCGTCCGGTTGCCCAGTGTCTGGAATATATCTATGATCATTTACATAATCGTATCACTGTCCCGACGCTCGCCGCTCATGCCGGCATATCTCCCGGTTATTTAAGTCACCTGTTCGCAAAAGAGATGGGAATCTCTGTCAGTTCCTATATACAGAGCAAAAAAATAGAGACCGCTCAGAATATGCTTTGCCATTCCGATTATGCGATCTCTGTAATTTCTACTACCCTGGCATTTTCCAGTCAAAGTTATTTCACATCTGTTTTCCGGGAAAAAACCGGTAAAACACCAATGCAGTATCGTGCAGAACACTTCCGCACTTCCAGCATCAAATAAAAAGCTGGAAATATTCTTCCTCTGCCGTGTCATAACCAGATTATTCTAATGAAATAATATGTCAGTTTCCGCCAGAAAAAGAAAATGAGAGATTTCCTTAATTACGCCGGTTATTTTAAACTCTTTTTCCTTTTCATCTACTTAATCTCCGTTTTATGATAAACATGATACATGAGTGGCACCATCAAAACACATAGGATTGGATAAATGACCAGCATGATTGGTATCGAGCCGACAATCTTACCGCCTATATGATATAAATCAAATCTATTGATAATCTCATTGATCTGCAGCAAGCGGTCTGGGAACACACCTAATATTCCCGATAAGAAGTCGAAATTTGATACGAACAGCGGTAAAAACAGGATTGCAAAAGGTATTGTCACTGCAACAACTGCTGTATGCGTCTTTGCTGACACAAGCATAGACAGAAACAGGCAAAATACTGTTCCAATATATCCGGCAACTACCGTGAGCAAATACAACTGCATATAGGTGATATTGTAAAAGGATTTCCAATACCAGAAGCCTGTCTGTATCATGACTTCCCCACCACCGAAGCCAAGACATCCCAATACCACAAGTGAATACAGCGATATTACAATAAAGTAGATAGCTGATACCACGATAAATCCTGCTATGATCTTAGATCTTGTACCCTTGTTCCTTCCTAATTTTGTTGAGAAAAATATGGAATCTGATTTCCAACTAAATTCATGGGAAAAGATACCTGACACCAAGAATGCTGACACAAGCATAATGAGCATAATAATCGTCTGAGCGTAACTCAGTACTGATTTCCAGCCATCATAGTCCTCATAGTATAAAGGTGCTTTCATCTTACTGTACTGCTCTATCAAAAATGCTTTCTCGTCCTCATCGAATAAACCATTGGCGTCTTCGGAATTCAACCATTTTTCCAAACTCTTTCCACGATTCTCATAGATATGTCCCACTTCTTCTTTCGATAATGAATCAATGCGATAATAATTAAAATCTCTAAATTCGCAGAATCCCATATTAATCATGTCCTTGATTTCCGAAAACCCTTGTACCTTGGAATCATGTAATAAGTTAGTAGAATCATCTCCAGGGCGAATTGGATATTCTTCACTAATCTTTTTATATTTATCCATGACCTCTTGTAATGCTGTTTCGTCCAGAATACCTTCCCACTTCTGCTTTTCTTCCCGCAGACTCCTTGCCGCTTCGATTCCTGTATGAGATTTGCCCTGCTCATCTAAAAAACTGACATTTGTGATTGCAAAATAGCAGGATATCAAAAGTGAAAATAACAACACGACCAATGATACTTTACTGATGCTCTTAGAAAAGATTTTCTTAATTTCATATCTAATCATTCCATATCACCGCCCTTTTCACCGAAATAATATAAGAACACGTCCTCCAATGTCGGCTCCACCACAGATGCTCCAGCAATCGGTGGCTCACTGGCAATAATACGAAGGTTCACCATTCCACTTTCCGCTTTCATATTAGACACCTTAAATTTTTTCATCATCTTCGTTGCATCTGCCTGTGATACTTCACACGCATATACCTTTTCCTGCATAGAAGCAAGTGTCTGATCAAGATTTCCCTGCTGCATGATTTGTCCGTCCTTCATCAGCCAGATTTCATTGGCAATATACTCTACATCTGAAACAATATGCGTCGATAAAATAACGATTCTATCCTCTGACAGCTCACTAATCAGATTCCGAAAACGCACCCTTTCTGTTGGATCAAGTCCAGCCGTAGGCTCATCCAGAATAAGAATTTTGGGATTGTTTAGCATTGCCTGGGCAATTCCTGCTCTACGTTTCATTCCGCCTGACAGCTTCCTCATCTTTTTATTTGCTGACTTTGTAAGTCCAACCTGTGCAAGCAATTCCTTTACCCGTTTGCCAGCAACCATAGGTCGAATCCCCTTTAAGCTGGCAATATACAGTAAATAGTCTTTTACTGTGAAATCCGGATAGAATCCGAACTCCTGTGGTAAGTATCCAAGCAGATTACGATATTCTCCATCCATTTTGAAAATATCCTTTCCATCGCACAGAATCCGTCCACTTGTAGGTGGCAAAAGGGTACAGATCATTCGCATAAGCGTTGTCTTTCCTGCACCATTCACACCTAAAAGTCCATATACTCCATTCTCTATCGTCAGGTTTAAGTTCTCTACTGCCCGAAAGTCACCAAACTTTCTTGTAACATTAACCATTTGTAGTTTCATATAGATTTCCCTCCATCGTCCAACATAAGCGATTGCAGTCATGTACCACCTTATACACAGCACCAATCAGGAAACAGCTTGCTAATCCAAATAAGATACTCCATACAGGAAATGTAATCTTAGTATAAATAAAATCATTCATTGTAACCACCCACCAGATCACGCTCCACAAAAAGCAACCAAACATGGATGCTGCTTCATTCAAAGCTCTGCTGTTTAACATTGCAAAGCAGATTCCGGCAGCAACAACCATTGGGAACAAAAACTGCACCAAAATATCCATAAAATGCATTCTCATACCCACACAACAAACGAGCATAAATAGCGTTATCATAAATACATCCGCCACTCCTATCAAAAATACTCGTGCGGAATAGATCTGTCTGAGGGAGTATAGGCACGTTGCCTCAATCTGTAAGGAATCACTTTCTTTGTTTCTCCAAAATTCTGGAATGATCATAACGATAAAAAGGACAGAGGAAGTTCCTATTGTTCTCATCAAATATTCGCTATCATCCAGATAATTCATGAGAAAAAATGTCACTATCAGTAATGCTGCCTGCAACATCCACCATCTCTTTCGGATCAGCCGAAATTGAGAAAATAAAAACTCTCCATAGCTCATCTTATGTTCAGACTGAACTTCCATCATAATTTCCTTAGATTTTTGAATCGTTTCCAGAATCTTTTCTTCTCTTGGAATAACTTTTGCTTCTGTTTTATAGTTTTGCATCATCTTTTCCAAATTCATCAGAGTCCTCCTCTCCCAAAAGTTTTTTTAATTCTTCTTTTGCCCTTTTATGTCGGTACTTAACTAGCGGCAAGCCAATTTGTAAGATATCAGCTACCTCTTTTAGCTTACAGTCTCCGAAATAAATTAACAGTATCACTTCTCTTAACTCTGGGGTTAACCTGCCAAGTGCCTGTTCCACATCCATTCGTTTTTCTTTCCTTAGGATACCGCCATCCGAAACCGGCACTCTTTCCAATATTTCCTGCTCTAAACTCTCTGCCTTCCATTTCTTTGCGTAGTTCTTACATAAATTACCTGCTATCACATACAGATAATTCTTTGCTTTCCCAATATGCTGATAAAATGTAATATTTTCCATGAATCGAAGAAAGGTTTCCTGTGTGAGATCTTCTGCTTCTGCCTGATCCAGACAGTGATACCTGCAATAAGACAGAATTTCTGCATAATATTTCCGTACAAATTTATCAAAAGCCTTTTCATTGCCCTGTTTCATTTGTAGGATCAAAAGAAAATCATTCAAGCTGCCCTCCTTTCCCATTTCAGTAATGTATAAACGTTTATTCCATTCTAATATGTATAACAACTGACTACATAAAAAAGATAGTCTATGTTTTAGATTTCTCAAAAAAAGACACCAACCCTCTATGGTTGATGTCCTATCAATAGCATTTGTACTCCTATATCATCTGAAAATACTTCAACGCATCTTCAATCGCTATTTCTTTTTCTTTTGGGCATTCCAGCTGTCCGCCATTCTCAGATTTTGGCTTATTATAGTTCTCTCTTTCTATAATTCCCTGCTTCTGCTTTATCTGTGCAATATACAGATTAGATACCTTCATCCCATCATTATGCTCAGCCACATATGCCTTTATTTCCTCATATGTCGCCTTACTCTCCGCAGATGTCAAATCCAGTTCATCCATATCCAGTCTCACATTCACATGATGCTTCGCCTCGTGAAGTTTGGACAAAAGACATACCGTCTCCACATACGGCGATATCGTTATTGAAACACATATCATCTGTCTCGTAAGCCGAAAAAAAAATACATATCATTATCATTCAACAAGTCGTGATTATTGCTCATTTTAAAGCTCCTCATTGTTGTTTACGTTATCGTCAATATAATCTACTTCATTGCCATCAACTTCTCCTATCAGAATTTTGTCAAAATCACTTTGATACAGCTTATCCTGTTTTACTCTATATTTTTCAAACTCTGTAAGTGCATGTTCTTCTGCTATCTTTGCAGATATGCTACCTGCATTTGTTAATATTTCTTTCTTACTCAGTCTTAAAATCCCTTCAAACTGTTCAGCCCAATCTTCCATAGTCATCGGAACTTCTTCCTCTGCCCTCAGCTCTGCTAAATCCAGGTATGCATTGACTATTCTTGCCATTGAAGATAACTCTTCTTTTGTCAGATAGTTCTTCGCAATAACCACATCAAATCTTTGAATTTTACCATCCGGAGCATCCTTCCATGTTGTCAGCCCCATATTTTCCTTTTCACTATCTGCCCTGCGATAAATTGTTTCTGCAGCGGTTTCTCCATGAATTGCCCAATGAAGCTGATTCTGTACTCTTGCGAAGAATTTTTTTGTTGTTAAAGAATGTGCATCATAATCTATACTTGTTGCATATATATCTGTTATTTTTTGATAAAACCGTCTTTCTGAGAGGCGAATCTCTCGTACTCTTTCTAACTGCTCCTTAAAATAATCTTTTGTTAAAACAGTTCCAAAATTTTTTAATCTCTCATCATCCATAGCAAATCCTTTAACTGTAAATTCCTCAATTATATGATTTGCCCACTTTCTGAACTGGATAGCTCTCGGAGAATCCACTTTATTTCCTACCGCAATGATTGCACTCAGATTATAATGATTGGTATTATATGTTTTTCCATCAGCGGCAGTTATTCGAAATTTTCGAATAACTGAATTCTCATCTACTTCTCTATCCGTAAATATTTTTTTTAAATGATAATTAATCGTATTTGTCCCAACATTATATAATACTCCCATCATTTTCTGGGTAAGCCATACATTTTCATCAAAATATACAGCATTAACATCGCTTTCTCCAGTTGCAGTTATAAATGTAAGATACTCTGCTGCTGAAGAACGAACAATGCTAATTTCACGCTTGTTGTCTTTCATCTTGTCACCTCAATTTTTAATCGACTAAACTGCTTTATGAAGATTCATATATCTGTCTCTCGCATCCGGTATGCTTCTTTCATCCATACCTTTTAACACAAAGGTCAGCTTATATGGATCAACTATGCCATCCTCTGCCTGCTCTCCAACTATAACCTTCTCGACCATACTTTCAAATACCACTCTGTCAAATTCATCAAGAACATCTGCATCCTTCAGCTTGGCTCTGATAGCCTTCATCTTATCTGCAATGTTTTTCTGTGATAATGCACAGTCGGTGAATATTGCTCTCTCTTCCTCTCATTTATCCAGTTTTTTGCTAAGCTCACTGTATTTATCGTCATAAGCTTCTTTAGTAAGTTTATCATCGAGATATATATCGGTCAATTTCTTTCTTTTCTTCTCAAGACTGGCAATATCCTTTTCAATGCGTTTTAACTTCTCGGTGCTGTCGTCTTTTGAAAGTGTTTCTTCTATCGAAGAGAGAACTGATTCAATCACATCATCAAAATTTTTCGCAAGAAGCCCAAACATTTCCACAAATGCATTTTCAATGATTACCTCATCTATCGCCTTGCTGTGTGGACAATTCTCTATCCCTTTGTTGGTTGCTGTTCTGCACTTCCACACAGGCTTTTTATGCTGTGTGTCCTGATGATGGGATCGCCTTGTCAGATTCGTACCACAGAAACCGCATTTGCACATACTGCTGAAAGCATATTTTCTTGCAAACTTAATTCTTTCTGTTTCAGATACATTCTCGTTTGTCCTGTATCTGTTTTTTAGAATCTCCTGCGCCTGATTCCACTCCTCCTCTGAAATAATAGCTTCGTGATGGTTTTTCGTGTAATATTTGAAAGTGTCATCTGAACTGCTTCCCTATTGATTGTTTCCATAGAGCTGATTCTTGATATCTGATTCAGAAAATCCATCTGCCACTGTGATAGAAATGTACTTATGGTACTTGCTCCACAATCAATTGCTATATTATTGTTTCTGCGATAAATATAGCCAGGCTGCAAATTATCTTTTATTGTCTGTGTCAGTGTATGTCCTGTTACAACATAAGTATCCTTAAAATACTGTACATCATAGTCCGCCATCGTCCATATTATCTCGTGAATAGAATAGTCCTCTATGTCCTTATCAGGCAAATAATTTCCTAAGCCTGCATGAACCAGAAGATAGTTTTTGCCATTTACCGCTATCTCTTCATATATCAGAAAATCCTTTATAAAATCTATCACATCTCGCCTGGTCTCTGAATCTAATTGTCTAAACTCATTAATTGTTGATTTGCTTCCGTTATATTGCCAGGTCACAAGATTATCCAGCATTTTTTCATCCAATTCCTCTATGGACATTTCTATAATTTCCTTCATCAAAAATTCCAGACATTCTAACGCCATAAGTTCATGGTTTCTCACCAAGCATATTGCATTTGGCATTTCCATAAGTTTCATAAGTGTCTTTATTGGATAGGGACCCCTGTCAAGTATATCCCCTAAAATGTAAAGCATGTCCGTATCCTGAAGTTGAATCTTATCAAGTAACTCTATAAACATATCGTATTGTCCATGTATATCTGAAATAACATATGTAGCTATAAAAATCACCTCCTAAATGTTAGTCCTACTGGCACAATCATGAATAAAATCTCTCTTTTTTAGTGAATTATGAATATCTCCAATAACATAAGTTGCCATTACTTAGAATCTCCTTCTCGTTTCAGTCTAGCTCTTTTCGTTCCACTTCCCTAAATTTGTCATCCATAGCAATATACTCAAACATCGCAACTCTTTGCGATGTAGAAACCGACATCCGCTTCTGCTCTTCATTCCACCATGCAACTGCCCTATCATAGGCTTCCCTTGCTGTCTTTTTGCTTACATATATTCCAAGCCACTCGTCGGCATCATGATTCCATTCATCTGCTGTAACCAGGAGAAAGAACGGTCCCTTCCCATAAACAGATTCCTTATCAAACTCTGCCCATAGCAATTCAGGTTCTACTTCTACAAATATTTCATTGTCCTGATTGAATTCTTCTATCGTAAGTTTTGTACAAGGATTATTGAGATAAAAATCATATTGTTGAAATCCATGCTCATCTGCAGGATTACTAATCACGCGTTCATATGAAGCTTTCAACTTCGATATATCATCATATATTCCAATGATTTCATCTCCATCATAATAACCCGGAAAATATAATAAAAATAATCTATTCTCCATAACAAATCTCCCTTCCATTTTTGTACTCTATTTTTAATCCGCTTACTGAAATCAATTGCTTTTTTCTTTGCCGTTATGCTCTACAATTATTTGCATTATTTCTCTATTATGCTTTACACCAGCTTTAGGAATACTATATCTGCATGCCATATCCACGGATACATCCGCAACCTTCCCACAAAATACTTCCTCTGTATCAGTCTTTACCACAATTTGTGTATTGCCATCCCAATTTTCCAAAAACTCAGACAAATTCATAATAATAACCATCCTTCGCTCATTAACAAAATTTTCTTATCCAATAAAATTCAGTTGACCAGTAAAATATTCAATTGGTGTATATTCCTTTAGTTCATTAATTGCTGTTCTATAATCCTGTGACCATTTTGAAACAACTACATTACACACAAATTCAACTCCATATTTCTGACTAAATTCATTGAGTCCTTTTAAAACAACGCTGTTTTCCTCTATTCTTGATTTCCTTTTTTCGCATGTTGACAGCAATGGCAATTCATCAATCACACAAAAAATACGCCTACCATCAGTCTCCAATTGTTTGATAAGTTCTTCAATAACGTCTTCCACATTTAATCCTGGTGTATCGATGATATGTACGAAATCTATATCTGCCCTTTGTTTATCACTAAGCATTGCAAGCAATTCCCATTTCTCTTTGCTTAAAGAAAAATAAATGCAATTAATTTCATCATGCTTTGCTATCTCCATTGCAGTCGCCAGTGAACATCTGATATTTTCTCTTTTAGGCTCAGTTCCAATCCAATAATGAATCATTTCCCTATTTTTCATATTTCAATATCCGTCCTCGCTGTATTTGACAACACAATTACCATCCGCTTATTCAAGCATGAATCAAATTTTCTTTTTTCCAACACTTTTGCGATATTTTTATCGCTTTCTTCTAAATTATCCTCCATGCTTATACCATACACAAACATGTCGTCATAACTAGCTGGAATTTCATTTCGATATTCGTATAATCTGTATGACCAGTCTTCTCTATTAACAACAGCAAAATTTCGCCCTATCTGTAAATAAGGCTTTATATCTTTGAACAAAAGAACATCTTCTGCCTTTCTTTCTATCTCACGTGAATTTTCATGAAGAACAATCTCAATCGCAGGTTCTATCGTATCATCGTTTGTTGAAACAATTACTCCGTCTAAATCCTTTTGAGATGTGTATATATCCTTAGAAAATTCAACATCTGCCATTCCCACACCATAAAGATATAAGTCATTGTATTTTTCAGCCGGTATGTCAGAAATCATCAGATAATCGTGATAATGACCATCTTCAAAACATATGGATACCCTGATATTTCTTGCCAAATACTTTCTAAGTTCCTTAAACTGAATTGCCATAATCTATTGCCTCACTTTCTCTTATAAAGTTTTTCCCATAATTTTCCCTCTATGTTCCGCCAAGATTCCGCTCTCCATATTGGTTCTCCCCCCCCAAAAAAAATCTATAATCCCAAATATGCCATGATTCATTTTCTTTGCGATAATCATTGGATTTACACGAATATGCATTTTCAAGATTATCTTTTCCCGAACGACGTATTTTCTTATTCGCTACTCTCTTGTCAAATTTCGTTTTACCACCAACTTTGTGTACTGGTGTATGTTTATAAGTCCTATTCCCCCCACTTCGGCAAAGCAAAATATCTGCCACTATAATAGCCTTCCAAAAGTTTTTCCTTCAAATCATCATACCATGCTCTCATTGTAGATTGGAGATAGTATATTTCGCCTCTGCCATTTTCATCAATCTCTAATATGTTACCCGTCGTTACATCCATGTGAAAGATGATTTTCTTTTCATTTCCACCGTAATATTCGATAGTTAGATATTTATCAGCATCTTTTGCAAACACCATAACACAATTCAAAAGAATAGCTATGAGACGATACTCAGGATTCCACCATAATTCTTTTATGTTTATTGTTGTTTCTTCTATAGGTAACCATGCCAGTACATTATCAAGTTCAATTACTCCTCCTCGGCTTTGCCTGAAGCTTCCCGCCTTTCCATTTTCAGTGCTCCATAATCCAGTGTCCCAACAACCAGCAGATAGGTGGCCATTCTTCTCTATAATTAAGCAAACCTCAAAATCCTGGGGGAGCATATCTTTTATGAAATGAAATCCTGTTAATGTTATTTCTCCTGGCTTATTTGATATAGCAAATACCTCATTTATATCCATAATTATCTTCTCCTTTGTTTTTTATATCTGACCTATTTTCACGCAGTTCCGCACTTGTCATAGGTCTGCAGTGTGATTGTACAAACATCGCAGCTCTCTTTATCCCACTAACCATATTTATTTCCTGCTGTGAATATTCACCATAGTCTGTGACAATATCTACATTTTCTGGATCCTGCAAAACTTCTTCCAACACACTATCAAATCCATGGACATGATCCAACTGACCATTACGCACGAAATGATATATTAACCCTGTTCCAGAGAACTCCGCCGCAATATAATCAACAGCTCCTCTTTCAAAACCATATCCCATCTGCACACACCAAATACCAGAAGTATCATCATAAACCGGGATATATTCACTAAGATATCTCTGCTCTAATAAATCATCTGAACCACCTGCATATTCAGGTTTGTTATCAGCATTAATCCTATGACTATTTTTACTGTATAAATTCGTGAGATATTTAAGATATGCAATTCTCTCATCTTTTTCGTTCAAGGACATACGCTCAATATATATCGGATTAATATGCTCATGTTCAAACTCTCCCTGATATGCTACTCCATCAAACTTAATATCTACGCAAACCTGAACATCAGAATAATCTCCTCTGAGATTTTTATAAAGCTCATAATCATCGTCAAAATAACTTAAGATTATTCCTATCTTCTCGTTAAACATAGTTGTATTCCAGTTACCATAGAGACTTCTTACAATGTCACCATGCCGGAAATTATGTGGTATAAATACGAATTCAAACAACGATTCACTGTACGGTATATTTCCTGATGCAATATTTCTCTCATTGTAATATTGCTTGTCTTCCCTAATCTGTGATATAGCCTTTAATATCCTATTCCTTAGTGAATTATCAGTTATTTCATCCATAAACTGTTCTAACCACTTTACCTTTTTCTCATATGAAATCATAATGTGGTTTGCAACTATAGTAGCTTTCTCCAAATCTGTAAATTCGTGGTGAATGCTATGCAGATAAGCTCTTGTATCTTTCGATGAAATAAACTCATCAATAAAATCCTTTTCCATTCTAGACCTCCAAATAATACTGTCAACTGGCAAATCCTATTCTTTTGACTGCTCTTTTTCTTGCAGCTATATCTGGAATATCACACACTTCGATAGTCGTAATAAGTTCTTTTGTTATCTCATACTCCTTATACTGCAATACCCTTTCGGCAAGGTTCATCTCAGCTTCCTCCAATGTCTTGCGTACAAAACGACCATTTCCATAATCAGCTTCTCCTCTAACAATATCAAAATTTTCTCTCAGTTTATTCATAGCAGCATCCGTGATTGTCATCTGTTTCTTGGAAGCCATCAGTTTTGCCATATCACACAATTCATCTGTGGTATAATCCTCAAATTCAATCTGAAAAGCAATTCTTGAAAGCATCCCCGGATTTCTATCAAGGAACTGCTGCATGGGTTCTGTGTAACCAGCAAAAATTACGATTACATCGTCTCTATGGTTTTCCATTTCCTGCACAAGAGTATTAATTGCCTCATCTCCGAAGCCATTTTCATAGCTGTCGCAAAGTGAATATGCCTCATCTATAAATAAAATTCCACCTTGTGCTTCCTTAAACTTTCTTTTCACCAGCGGTGCTGTAGCACCAACATGATCTCCTACAAGGTCTGCTCGTCCAGCCTCTACAAATGTCCCTGTAAATACCATATGTAAAGAAGCTTTTCTCTTGCTATACCTTTATCTATACATAGTTTGTTCAATTTATAGTGGGCTAGTGCCTTATCAATGATTTTTTTAACATAAGCAAGTCCTATCATATTTTCAAGTTCCAGCTTTGCAGTTCCAGCTTTTCTCTCATCTTTCAGACCTTCTTCTAATAAGCTTATATCGTCTTTTATAATTTTGAACAATTCATTTTTCTTCAAATCATTGACATCTTTCCCAGTCGGGAGTAGCCTTACTGCTTGATTCTGTAAAGCTCTGTCAATCAGATTTGTAAGTTCATGAATAAATGTCGGATCATATATAGCATTCGCACAACTGCTTTTGTCTGAAACAATTCTCTCCTCGAAATTATAATGATTTCATAAGGAGCTGTTTTTATTCTGTTTACAGAAAAGTCTTCTTTCAGCACATTCGTAGCATGAGAAAATGCATCAGCAAAGGTTTTCTTTTTTTCGTCATAAACATAGACTGCAAATATCGTATTTCCTTCCCCCCGATAAGTTAAGAATGCCACATCATTATCCAGTCTTTTGTACATGTAGTTATTGACTGCTGCAATCGGGTTCTCATAAGCGTATTCCCGAAGGTTAATTGTTGTATTCTCTCTTATCTGTTCTGCACTTGCATACAGTGCGAAATTATAATATCTCATAGAATTTCTCCTAGTATTTTCTTTATTGTCTGGAGTCTTGAAGTAGAAAACAATACCGGATCAAACAAACCGTATATGAATCCAACCTCGTCTCTGGTAATTCCAAGTACCTCTGCCACTTCATCTACAGCATTTCCCGGATAATCATATTTTTTGATCACCTCAATAACATCTGCATACCTTGTAATAAAAGTCATATACAATTCAGCCTCACGAAGCTCCCGTTTGTGAATCTCTAATGCATCATAGCGGATACTTCCATACGGAATGACATTCTCGCTGTCAATACCTCCCCAGACCTTAAGCCAATACATAGCTCCCTTTTTCGCTTCCTCCAGTGAACTGTATGAACGAATAAATTTATCTCTTGTATTAACACTATAACAGGATAATCTTCTCTGAAACGATTTTTTAAATTCTTTCATTGGACTATTATCTTGCTTTGCAGGGATTTCCAATGGTCCTCGCACATCCTCAAATCGCTGATAAAAAAGATTATACGCTTCTACTTTTGCATTCATTTCTTCCACACCTTCACTACACTGGTCTCTCTGAAATGCAATGGTCATCATGACACCATCAATTCTAGAAGCATTCATGCTCTTAAATAACAACAGGTAGTATCCCTGAAGGAACGATGTTTCCATATCTTCATCCTTCGGTATGCAATTGTTATAGTAAAGCTTATGCCACTCGTAGGAGTCTGGCTTTAATAATACACTTTTGAAATGCTCTTCTGATTGTTTTCTCTTTTGTTCATCCCGCTCGCGAAATTCTTCAGTTTTATCATAGATAATATGCTCCACATCATCTATCCCAAGAATCTGCCATATCATAGATTCCCAATTATATAATAATCCATCTTTCTTGCGATAATTTTCAATTACATTGTTAACCTGACTTTGAAATTCTTTTAGGCAATATATTTTTTCTGATGCATATTTTTTGCTAATCCGGAACCATTTATCACTATCCTCTAAAAATGCCTCTGCCATAAATGGAAATGTGTGTTCAGGATAGAGCCAATTTCCCTCAAAACCTTCCTGCCCTATCAAATATTCCTTACCATCTATTGTAAGCATTGCAATCATTCCAGGACCTCCAAGTCCTGAGCCCATGCTGTAGGAAAACGCAATCACTTTATCAAATAATTTTTCGTTCAGATTCTCATATCTAAAGTTCAAATCATAACACCTCCTAATAAACTACCAAAGATTATATTCTTCATTATCGACATAACCTTTTTCTCTTAACTCCGTAAGATATTTTATAGCAAGTTCTGAATTCCATTCTCCATTTTTCATTTTCATAAGTGGTGTTAAACAGTCTCTAAAATGGGCAAATGGCTTATCAAACAACTGGTTCTCCAACTCCTTCTCATGTTCAAGCAAGAATTCTGGAAGATAACATTCATAACAATAGTCGTTATCATCATTTACCCAAAATCTCCCCATTGCAGATGCCAAATATAAATTTGCCTCATTCGCAAACTCAATATATGCCAGCTTTGTTTTTGTTGTAATTACAACCGGATGCAGGAACATCATCAAATGAATTCGACCTTCTGTAGCACAGTCAATTGCGATCTGCAATTCCCAGCTAAATAATTCGTTTTCTATAAATGTGAATAAATGAAAGTCTTCCTTCATGCAATATTCTTTTCTATCTTTTATTGTCATTTGAAATAATTTGGAATTTTTCACAACAATTTTTCTTAGTTTTTCCTTTTCTAATCTATTCATTTCAAAATCCGCTCCTTATTTTAAAAATATCATTTATCAACTTCTGATACCTTATAAGTAATTTCATGCTGCTTTTCCTCAAAGAAATATTCTTTATTGTCTATTTCCTATAAGCTCTTTTGGGGCTTACCTGATCTTAAGAACATTTCCATTGTAAGCAACTTTGATTTGAGTTGAAGTTCTCCTAGTTGCTCAATATCCTTATTTGAAAGCAAATAATCCATTGTTACAGAAAAAAACTCAGCAAATCTTATTAATGTATCAATAGAAGGGTAACTTACAGCATTTTCAATATTTGATATAGCACTTGGTGTTAGCCCTATTTCTTTTCCAAGGTCACCTTGGGATAACCCTCGAGAACTACGTAATTTTGCTATATTTCTTCCTATGTATTTTATATCCATGTCCAATTGACCTCCTTACATTATAATTGCAATTTCCTCTAATCCCTATATGCAAATAATAAAATCAATACACCTGTAGTGTTATCTTTTAACTTCTATTACCATTTAGGAATATAGCTTCTATCATCGATATAAATATCGCAGCTATTTTTTCTCGAATTATTGCCATACAGTTCCTTTATTTCAGGCAGATTGTCATTTATGGCATTAAATACCAAATTAAATTCTTTGCACCATTCAATTGCTTGATGTAATGGTTCGCCCTCCCTGCATGTCCATAAAATAATCTTATAGCCCTTTCTTTGTAGTTTCAGCAATTTATTAATCAGTCTTATATTCGGTTCCCTTATGTCTGGCCAATTACCATGACATAGGGTTCCGTCAAAATCAACTGCAATTATCACATTTTTCATATTCTCACCATCAAGCTGCTACACGGGCTACAATCAAACTATGGTCTGGCACCCCTATTATCCTATGCTGTCCAAATACATCCAAATACTCTGCTTCTAATACCATCAATTTATCTGAAGTACATAAATGATCAATCTTCATATAGCCTCTATAGCTCATTCCGTCTATAGGCGCCACCTTGATATCTTTCTTCTCGAGCGATTCTGCAAACATTTGATAATTAAAAAATCTACGTGCTTGATCACTCCTATATTTTTTGCTAATAACTCCATGATTAATATCTCCTGTTATGCATAGATTTTCCTTGTTTTCAATAGAATCTATATAATCTAGTATCTTATCCCATTGTGTCTTTCTATCGATATAATCTGCATCATTGCCACCAGAAACCAATATTCTGACTGTGACGACATCAATTTTTTTCCCATCTTTTTCTACTTGAATGTGTAACATATGTGGATCTTCAAACATATTTATTAACCTTACCGGATACTCCTTTCTGACCATGCACAAGATTCCCCTCTGATTTAATGCATCCAGCCCTTTATACGGAACATATCCCGCTTCGTCAAATGTTTCCATGTATTTAGCATCATTACACTCCATATACTCGACATTACAGTACACATCTGCTCCTAATTTTAATTGTTTCTCAGCCACATCCTTTGATAAAAGATAATCACTATTTACTTTGCCTAATCTTTTCTCTACTCGTAGATTTAATGAAGTTTCTGCAATTTTTATTTCCATTCTTATGTTCTCCTTTAACTTAGTTTTTTTGTTTAACATATAAAATTATTAATGGTTTTATTTCTGCTTTTATATTATACTTTAATTATTGGTGTGTCAAGTATAATTTTAATGGTTTTATTTCTGCTTTTATTTGACTATTTTGTAATAATATGTTATATTCTGCTTAATCAATAAAAGGAGAATAGAAAGGATTATTTTATGTATAATTATTTGCTAAATGTAACGGCATCTAATAAAAATGCCACATTCAATGATGAAATAATTGAAGATATCAAACATGCTTGTGTTGAAGCAAATTCTTCTACTAATTCAAATCGATATGGTAGAAATTTTTCTTTTGTATCCCAATTAGATAATAGAACCATTCAACTTCGACTTAAGTCAGAAACACCTATTATTGCCACTCGTACTATTTCCAGTATAACTCGTGCATTACTAAGAACATGCCCACACGAAAAACTAGAGCCTTTAAAATACAATGGCAGTCTACTTGCAGCTACTGTAGTAGAAGAATACGAAGAAGGTGCTGAAATGTATAATAATCTACAGCCTTACGAAATTGTCCAAACGGTAATAGAAATTTTTTTCGGTCAAGCATCTCTTGGGAACAACGATAAACAAACTGCAAAGGATTCTGCTGAAAAAATCAAAGAGATTGTAGCCAATTACAAGGCATCTATTCAGAATCATTAGACTATCATTTAGTCCCCAATTAATTTTGACTTAATAGTGTTTAGTTAGCTATCGTATTTGTTTTATCTGCTTTTCTCCATAGTTTCTTGCATCAGTTAGAATTGCATTTACCAATATAAGATTCTTTTCATAATTTGGTGCAACACCTAGCCTCTGTTCCACTTTGATAATCAATGGAATCAGTGATGAATCGGTATCCCCGACAAACAAAAAAGCCTCTGCCAGACTCTCAGTTTTTATCTGATAGAAATTCTGTGCTGTTGCCCCGGCTCTTATCAGTTCATCTACTATCATCTGTATCTTTCTGTCCTTGTATGACCTGATGTTTTCCTCACTGATGGCACTTGCCATTTCGTAAAGTTCATCGAAACTGCCATGATATCCTGTATCCTTTGTATACTGCTGTAGCTGCTCAAATACCTGCATGGTGTCGCACACCTCGGTGCATAGTAACTGTGACTGTGTGGAAACAGGTAAGGATTTGAAATCAGAGAAGTTTGCTGGAAGTTGTGGTATTGCTTGTGGTTCTGACTCCTTATTTTCTCCCTGTCCGATAATATCAACCGCCATATCATCATTCTGTTGACATGTAGAAATCTCTGATTCTTGCTCTGATCCCCCATGCTCTAACACAATGCTTTCAGGATACTTCTCCCTCACATACTCGTCATATGCCGGAAGCATTCTCTCAAAATATTCCAGTGGTTTTTGCTTCTTCTTTATGCTCATCTGCTCACTCATCCAAGTAAGATACTCACCTGCATATTCCTCCAATGCTGGCAGTCCTACAGCTTCATAGAACTTATTACTTGCGTCTAGATGCCATCTGCTGTATGCAAGAGACTTCCTTGTCCGCTGTTCCTCCTGCTCTCTTTCCTTACGCTTTGTATCCGCTTCCTCCCTGCGTTTCCGCTCCTGCTGTACTTCAAGCTCTTTCCGTTCTTTTTCCCTGCGGGCTTTCTCATTGGCATGGAGCTTAGCAAGTAATTCATCTATCCTTTTCTTGTATTCTGCATCCTTCCGCTCCTTCTCCCATGAGGATTCCTGTATAGCAGGGTGTAACGGATCTGTCTCATTATCCTTGTTGGCTTCCGGTTCAAATTCTAGTCGAAGATAGGACTGATACAGTGATTCTGTTATAATGCAGTCCGCAAGCTTTAACTCATGGTTAAGCTTTTTCTTCATATTCTTTAGTGCTTCAAGCCTTTCTGTATTATCCTATCGGATTATCTCTGCTTCGTCCTCAGTAATTTTTCCCAGCTTTCTGTTTTCTGCATAAATCATTTTCTGCTCGACACTGATACCTGCTATTTTTTCTTTTATCTGTGCATGGCGGTCAAGTATTTCATCAGCTGATTCGATTTTATGATTTACCAGATACAGATACTGCTCCTGCAGTTCATTCATGCGTTTTAAGTCATGATATCGGCAGGCTGCCTTAAATTGGAAACGATACACTTCCATCTGGTGCAGGTGTACTATTTTTACATAAAAGCTACGTTGGTATTCGCTTGTCCAGTGCTTAAATGACTTATAATCATCATTTGTTATCAGTTTTACTGTAGTATCCTTTCCCTGTATTGCCGCAAGCGTTTCTTCTATCTTCTCCACTGAAAAACTCTCATCAAGCGTATCCAATCTTCGGAATTTTTTCATTCCTCCTGCCTTGATTTCAATATGCTTTCCCTGTTTTACCTCATAACCCAGCTCTTTTAGATTCCAGATGAATTCATCCATATTTTCTGCATTTGACATACAGTATTCCACATCCGCAAGCATAACTTTCTTCAAGGACTTCTGATACTCGTACTCGCCCCTGCTCATACGCTCGGAATCCTTGACATATTCTGGAAGTATGACTGACCAGCCATATTTTTCACACAGGCTGTTGGTAATGGGCTGGATGATATTTTTCCAATCGCCTTTGGTGTACTGATACTTGTATCCGTCTATCATACTTACACTGTTGAATACGATATGACTGTGAAGATGTCCCTTGTCCACATGCACCGCAAATAATGCCTCGTATCTATATCCCAGATATTCCTCTATAAATTCCTGCGTGAGCTGATACATGGTCTGCGGATCACCTTCCCCCACAGGACACGAAAGAACGACATGATAACCCTGCCGTCCTAACTCTTTTCCAAATATCTGCTTTGTTTCACACATCTGCTCGTACGCAAGTTCTGCATCCGGCATTACATTTACACCTCCCACCAGTACACCGCCATCCGTTTTCACCGGATTGACGATATATAATAAGGAACGATGCAGGGAATTTGAAAGATTCCCGTCCTTGCTTTTGGCTATATTCCATATCTTGGTAATCGCCATATTCATTCCTTCTTTCCATATAATTATTCTCGTTAGTTTGTTGCTGTTTAATTGATTGATATGCCGCATTTTCTAATGGATAGCTGCCAGGCACATCTGTTATCTGTTACCTGTTTCTTATATACTGCAATAGGAGCTGCTGTATCTGTCGCAACTGCTCCTTTACATCCTGCACATCCGATTTTGAGATGAATAAATTCGTATTTGCCATTCGTGCTATCTGGTTGATGTTGTTGCCTATTGCAGATAATTCATGCATCAGCTTCTGTCTGTCCTCGTGAATGGTTGTGTCCACATTTCCTCCATCCAATGCCATTGTACGGATATATGCAGATGCAGCCAATCCTGTAGCCATTGATTTTTCTTCTATCTGTCTTCGCTCACGCTCCGATACCCGGATGCTCATTGTCGTTCTTGGTGCCTGTCTGCTCTTTGGTCTGCCCATACACATTCCTCCTCTCGTGTAATTCTTCTTATCCATTTTGCTGTGATAATCTCTCTGTCAGTCTTTTGTAAATCAACTTCTGCTGCTTATGAAATTCCTGTAACATGGTAGGCGAGATACGGTTTTCGTGTTACGAAAACCCATCTCGTTAGTGGCGGCTGCCCCTAATACCCTGCCGGTACACACCTGCGGTGTGGGATATATAACTGCATAAAAAAAGCTTCGCTGATACTTGTTGTTATCTTTAGGGCATGAAAAAAGCAGACACATGGAATATTTCCACATATCTGCTTCTTTCATTGCGTGTATTCAGTTTTATATATTTGCAACTATATACTTTTATAGTAATCCTTATGGATTAAGCCACTGCTCCATATCCATATTACTTAGCTGCCTGATCTGGTCTCTCCTGCTATAAATAACTGCTGTTACCTGAACTCTGTTATTTTCATCATCAACCCAATAATAAATCAGGAAGTTTTTAACAACAATCTTGCGTACTCCCTCAGTCCTCCATGGCTCTTCATCAATCAAGGCATGTTTTTTCGGAAAACTCGACAACTTAGTAATCTCTGCTTTCATCTTGTCAAGCAGATTATCTGCTGCATCCGGTGCCATTAGATCATTTGAAATATAATGAACTACCTCTTTCATCTGCTCTAATGCCTGCCTTGTTACCCTTACCTCATATTCATTCATGCACTATATCTCCGACTTTAATTGATTAAAAGCCTCATCAACAGATACAGAATCGTTCTTTTTTGCCTGTGCAAGCCCGGTCTGCATCATCGTATCAAATTCAGCTTGTGTTATAGAATCTCTTGTAACAAGTTTATCCGGAATATCAAGTGAAAATGGTACTCCATCACGCATAATAACCTGTCTGTAAGTCATATCTATGAATACAGATACAGGAATTCCAAGTCTGTCAAGAATTGCCTCTGCCTGCTCTTTTATATTCGGTTGAATTCGCGCTGTTACATTTGCAGTTTTTGTTGCCATAGTATGCACCTCCTGTTTCTTATAGTGTACCACTATGTATTGCTTTTTACAATACAAATAATCCCTGCAGCTGTATTTCATATGCCTGCTCATTTATCTCCACATTCCGTATCATCTCCATAATATCGCCTTTCTCGAATACACCGAATTCATCTATTCTGAAATCCATTTGATACGATGACTTTCAGATACAAAGAAAGACCGCTCACTTTCAATTTTTCTTGAAAATGAACGGTCTTTCACGTTTCTTTTATTCTGTTTAATGATAAATATATTACTTTTCCTTTGATGTGTTTCCGAAGCCGCAGTCCAATACCACAGACACGTTTACCCCATCAGAAATTGCTTTTTTGTATGTTTTTCGGTCACTCTGGTTAAACCTGAAAAACCTCTCAAAGTGCCGGAAGTCGAGAAGTTTTACAAACTTCCCGACTCGTGGGCAGTCGTCGAATCCCGCATAAACACTGGCTTTACAGCCAGTTGTTTCTTCGGAACTCTCCTCGTTGCCTTCGCGCAAATCAAGGATTCTTACATATCGGTCCGATGTAGTGCCACTATTGTTTCTATATGGCCAGTATTTGGAAACATATCTATACAGCAGCCCTTTTTTACCTCATACCCACTCTCCTGCAACATAACCAGATCCCTTGCAAGACTTGTAGGCTTACAGGAAATATACACCATAGAATCCACACCATAATCAATTATCTTCTTAAGTGCCTTAGGATTGATTCCATCTCTTGGCGGATCAAGAACTATAAAATCTGGTTTATCCTTAATATTATCAAGTGCATTAAGTACATCGTCTGCTATGAATTCACAGTTATCAAGTCCATTTATACCTGCATTTATTTTAGCTGCATCAACTGCCTCGGATATTATTTCGACACCTATAACTTTTTTTGCAACAGGTGCTAAAATCTGTGCTATAGTACCTGTTCCACTATAAAGATCAAAGATAACCTTATCCTTAGTTGTTCCGACATAATCTCTTGCCTTAGAATACAGAACTTCTGCACCAAGCGAGTTAGTCTGAAAGAATGAAAATGCTGTAATCTTAAACTTTAGTCCAAGCAGCTCTTCTTCAATATAATCTCTTCCATATACTATATCTGTCTTTTCATTGATTACAGCATCTGCAACACTATCATTATAAGTGTGTAAAAATCCTACAATCTCACCATCCAGCGATAACGCTTTTAATCTGTCTGCCAACTCATCCATAGGAATATCGTTAACCGTAGTCGTTACAATATCCACTAGAATCTGACCCGTTTTTACTGCCTTTCTTACAAGCAAATGTCTAAGGTAACCTTCATGCTTCATTTTATGATAATATGTAAGCTTCTTCTCCAAAGCATAATCATATACACATTTTAATATTTTTCTGTAATCATTATCCACAATTTTACATTCTGTTACTGTGACTATGTCATACATACTATTTCTTTTATGCAGTCCAAGTGCTATAGGACCATCCTTTATTTCATCACCAAAAGAATATTCCATCTTATTACGATATTCACTTGATACCGGACTTCCAATTATTCCTTCCCAGTCATAATCTGTCTTTATAACAGGATCCAGAATCTTTTTAACTGTGGTTTCTTTCATCTTTAGCTGTTCATCATAATTTACAGTCTGATATACACATCCACCACATTTTCCAAAATGTTCGCATCTTTCGTTTGTTTCTGTATCTGACTGTCTTACAACTTCAAGAAGTCTTCCTTCACATTTTCCATGCTTCTTTTTATTCACCATAAATGTAACTGTCTGTCCTGGTATAGAATTCTTTACAACTGCCTTTTCCTTTATCAGTTGTCCATCTTCCTCTATTTCAACTATGACATTTCCTTTATTAGGAAAATCAACACTTTCTACATACCCTGTATATATACCACCTTTTTTCATTTAGAATTTCCTTTCATATATCACATGAATTCATATATATGTATATTTCTTATCCATACAGGTAAAAAGACCACTGACCGATTACATAACCTGCCAGTGGTCTTATATACATTATATTATTCTGACTAACTGATACGCTGCTGATTAATTCTCAAAGTCTTTATCAGCTTCATCTTCATCATCAAAATCATCTTCAAAATCATCATCATCGAAATCATCATCGAAATCATCAAGATAATCTGGTGTGAAATATCTGTATATAGCATATACGATTGCTGCTAAAGCTGCAACTGCTCCAATTACTGCTAAAACAATAACAACAACATTATTTTTGTTCTTTTCTTCTACATCTTTCTTATGAAGAAGTTCGTTCAGCTTACTAGCTGCTATAAGTTCTTCAATCTTATCCTTATTCATAACAACCGCTCCTTTCCAGTCACATAATAAAGTAAATATATTGTATCATAATCATTTTTATTTGTCACCATATTTAACTACATCTTCAAAATCTTATTTAGTAACTTATTTAATTATATCTTCTTTTTTAATCTTCTTTAATCACATATTTAACTAAATCTTCTTTAATCTTGCAAATCCTGCAAGCATCTTTTTTAAGCCGAATTCATCAAACTTTACAGATACCATATAGTCACGTTCACCATGGTCTATAGATATTACCCTGCCTTTGCCAAACTTACTATGTTCTACAGTATCACCTACAGAATAACCTAGTCCGCCTGATGCTTCTTTTGATAAGCTTTTTCCTGTATCTTCTGATGATGAAGCTTTAATGGTTGTTTTTTTTAAGTCAAATATATCCATAGGAAATTCTTTTCCGAACCCAACCTTCTTGTTTACCCCAGCATTAGCTGTATCTCGTATAGCTTTCTTTGCTGAACCATATATAGTATTACCATATCCACTGCTCTTATACATTCCACCCGGCTTTGAAGCGCCACCTATCTTTACTCTGCCAGACTGCTTATATGTAGTATTTCCACTTCCATATCTGCTGAGTGCCGCCTTGGCATTAGCTCTTATATTATAGGCAGGCTGTTCTTCTGACTCATCTTTTCCACCATAAGATATTTTTCCTTTATATCCGGAACTGTTATTCTCTATATTAAGATATTCATCTGGTATCTCTTTGATGAATCTTGAAACCTTATTCATCTGTGTTTCACCTCGTACCATACGCATTTTGGCACTACTCAGATTAAGTATTTTCTCAGCTCTTGTTATACCTACATAACATAATCTTCTCTCTTCCTCAATCTCTGTTGGATCATCTGATACTATGGTCATATAGCTTGGGAACAGTCCGTCTTCCATACCTGTCATATATACTATAGGAAACTCAAGACCTTTAGCACTATGAAGTGTCATAAGCATAACCTGTTTTTCTGATTCATTAAGATTATCTATATCTGCTATAAGCGCAACCTCCTCTAAGAAACCACTTAGCGTAGGTTTTTCGCCTTTTTCCTGACATCCAGTTTCATAACTCACTATTTTATTAATGAATTCATCAATATTCTCCTGTCTTGCTTCTATCTCCTCTGCGGTTTCACTTTCAGCAAGACTTTCTATATATCTTGTATCCTCTAATACTGTTTCTGCCAGTTCTTTAAGACTCATGAACTGCTGTTTAGCCTTTAATGAACTTATAAGCGTAACAAATGGTTCTATCTTTCCTGCGCCTCTTTTTATAGTATCTATATTATCTGCTTCACATAATGCCTGCCAGAACGTATAAGCATTCTGATCGGCATATTCCTGGACACGTTCTATAGTAGTTGCCCCTATTCCTCTTTTAGGAACATTTATGATACGTCTTACAGCCTGTCCATCCATGCCATTATCTATCGTCTTAAGGTAAGCAAGAATATCCTTGATTTCTTTCCTCTGATAAAAGCTTATACCACCATATATTCTATATGGTATATTTTTCATCATGAGTTTTTCTTCAAGCACTCTCGACTGGGCATTTGTTCTATATAATATTGCAATATCATTATAATTCCATCCATCTCTTACGAATGAACTTATACTGTTTACCACGCCATCCGCTTCTTCATATCCATTTTCATAAAGTGTGTAATTAACTTTCTCACCCTCACCATTCTCAGTCCACAGACTTTTCGACTTTCTTCCAACATTATTCTGTATAACCGCATTTGCTGCATTAAGTATGGTCTGAGTTGAACGATAATTCTGCTCAAGCTTAATAACCTTTGTTCCCTCAAATGTATTCTCAAAATTAAGAATATTCGTAATATTAGCTCCTCTGAACTTATATATTGACTGGTCATCATCACCAACAACACACAGATTACCATACTTTGCTGCAAGCATAGACACAAGTTTAAACTGTGAAGTATTCGTATCCTGATACTCATCTACCATAATATATCTGAATCTGTCCTGATAATAATTAAGTACTTCTGCATCATGCTCAAACAACTCAACCGTTTTAAATATAAGATCATCAAAATCAAGCGCATTATTAAGCTTTAGCGTTTTCTGATATTCAACGTATACATTGGCTATCCTTTTAGCATTATAATCCCCACCAGCATCCAGAACCATTTCCTCAGGTGTCATAAGCTCATCCTTTGCATGCGATATAGCATTCATAATAGTTCTTTCTTTAAGCAGCTTTGTATCTATATTAAATTTCTTACATATATCTTTAATAACACTCTTTTGGTCATCTGTATCATATATTGTAAAATTATTAGAATATCCTATTCTGTCTATATATCTTCTTAATATACGTACACAGGTTGAGTGAAATGTACTTACCCATACCTCACCTGCACCATTTCCCACAGTTGCATCTACTCTCTCTCTCATTTCTCTTGCAGCTTTATTCGTAAATGTTATCGCAAGTATATTATATGGTGCTACTCCGCAATCATCTATAAGATAGGCTATTCTGTTCGTAAGCACTCTTGTCTTACCAGAACCAGCACCAGCTATTATAAGCAGAGGTCCCTCTGTACGCTTAACAGCGCGCTTCTGCATATCATTTAATCCATCTAAATTCATACACAACTCCTGTTTTAACTATATATTGCACGAACATGTATTCTTGTCATACTTATTTAGTATAGCAAATATTGTGGAAATAATAAAGTGGAAATATTGTTGTTTAGCAAACATTCGGGTGGCGAACTGACGACATAATATAAGTGAAAATCGGTGCTGCGCATACATCATCGATGCCAGAAGTTTCAATTGGATATTTCTAAGACT
>OGXD01000945.1_pt1 | contig 25250 bp, 22 predicted proteins | sample 1576211 | NCBI WGS metagenome assembly OGXD01 (sample SAMEA3541470, study PRJEB24748) | human gut metagenome | biome: human gut; feature: human-associated habitat; material: faeces | place: China | collected 2012
GCCGATGTCGCAGCCTTCCTTGTCAGCCGGGATAGCGGTGACAGGGACGACGGTGGTCTCGACAGGAGCGTCGATGGGGTCGGGGAAGTTCTCGACACAAGCGGTATCGACGGGCAGGAGCAGCTTGACGCCCTTCTCCTGAGCCTTTGCCATCATCTCCTTGCAGTAGTCCAGCTTGGAGTCGTCGCACAGGCTCTTGCCGACCTCATAGCCCTGAGCCTTGATGAAGGTGTAGGCCATGCCGCCGCCGATGATGAGGGTATCGACCTTCTCCAGCAGGTTGGAGATGACATTCAGCTTGTCAGCGACCTTTGCGCCGCCCAGAATGGCGGTGAAGGGACGGACGGGATCGTTCACGGCATTGCCGAGGTACTTGATCTCCTTCTCCATCAGGTAGCCGACAGCGGTGTCCTTGATATAGTCGGTGACGCCTGCGGTGGAGCAGTGTGCGCGGTGGCAGCTGCCGAAGGCATCGTCAACGTATGCGTCTGCCAGAGAAGCCAGGTCCTGAGAGAACTCAGGCAGGTTCTTGGTCTCTTCCTTGCGGAAACGGGTGTTCTGCAGCAGGACAACGTCGCCGTTGTTCATGGCAGCGACAGCAGCCTTTGCGTTCTCGCCCACGACGTTATCGTCGTCAGCAAAGACAACGGTCTTGCCCAGCTTTGCGCTCAGAGCCACAGCAACGGGAGCGAGGCTGAACTTTGCCTCGGGGCCGTTCTTCGGCTTGCCCAGATGGCTGCACAGAATGACCTTCGCGCCGTCATTGACCAGCTTCTGGATGGTGGGCAGAGCCGCATTGATGCGGTTCTCGTTGGTGATCACGCCGTCCTTCATCGGGACATTGAAATCGCAGCGGACAAGGACCTTCTTGCCGCAGTAATTCTGATCGTCGATCGTTTTCTTACCTAAACCCATGGTAACAAACTCCTCTCAAATTCTTTTCGTTCGGAATCGAATTTTGCTCTTCATCGGGGGCCGCGCACTGCGAACTTCCCCGTACATCCTTATTATAAACAAAAAGCGTGTGTATTGCAAGGACGGGAGATGGATAATTTATTAACAAACATTTGTTTCAGAAGCAAAGAAATGTGGTGATTTTGCCGGAACGCACCAAAAAACGCCGTTTTTTCTGAAAAAGACCCGCCGCAGGGAGTGTTCGCCCCCGCAGCGGGTCCTGTCCATTCAGGATGTTTTCCGGAACTTCTGCTTCACTTTTTCCAGATATTCCAGCACCAGCGGATTTTTCATGCCCAGCAGGATGACCGCGTATGCAGCCACTGAGCCCAGCACTGCCGCCAGAATGGAGACGAGATTGGGCAGAGCCAGTGCCTTGACCCCGGTACAGACAAGAACGATGCCCGCACAGCCGCAGAGCACCGAGCCAACGGTGCGCCGGTCAGCTGAGACCGTGACCAGACCCCTGGAGCAGCGGATACAGAGCATCATGGAGCACAGCTCTGCCAGCAGGGTGGTAAAGGCCGCCGCATTCTCCCGGAACCGCGGGATGAGCAGGATGTTCAGCCCCACGTTTAAAATTGCACTCACAAGCGTTGCTACCAAAAATTGACCTTCTCTTTTCCATGGCACCAAAACACAAGTATTATAGAGCCACCCAAATAAACTTGCTACCAGTGCTATACTCAAAATGCGAAGTGGCACAGCTGCTTCCAGATAGCTTTCGCTTGAGATAAAAAGAACGACCTCTTGACTTAGTTCAAACAATCCCACTACAGCCGGAAGAACGGTTAATACCATTGCCCCAAATACTTTATTAAAAAGCCTTTCAAAATTCAGCCTATCCTGCATTCCCGCATAACGAGACAACCTCGGAACAGATACTAAAAGAATAGATGCCAGAACCGATTTTACCATCGTATATATCTTCATTGCAACGGTGTAAATTCCCACATGATAGTCTGAAGTTAAAACTCCGAGAATTGTCACATCTGAATTTACATAAATCGTAATTGCAAAGCTCGATGCAAAAATCAGAAGTATTGGTTTTAAATGCTTTTTCCAGTCTATTTTTGCTGTCAGTCGAATCGTGCAATATTTCCTAGCTCGAAAGAAGTTCAATATATTCGCACCTGCTGCGGCAAACACCGTAATTCCTGCGTAAATACAGTAATCGTCCTGCGTTTTAACAAATGCGAACATCATCAGAATTGATATTATTTGAAAAATAATACCTCTAACTGTGATATAGGTATACTCCTCAAAGATCGTGAACACCCATTCGGTGCCGATGGTCGTAAAGAAGATCTGTAAACTCAGCACCAGCATCAGGTCGGTATAGGCATGGAGCTTTGTCCAGAAAAGCATCGCCACCGCCAATGCCGCATAGGTCAGGGCCGTGGAGATCATATTGATGGAGAACATCTCCGATGCAAAAGCCGACAGTTTTTCCCGGTCATTCACATAGCGGGAGCCCTCACGCACCGCATAGGAGGAGATGCCAAGGCCTGCAAACAGCAAAAAATACCCGCAGACGGAGCTGGCAAAGTTCACTTTGCCCAAATTATTTACTTGTAGAATGTTAGATATGTACGGGAATGTAATCAGTGGAAAGATGATTTGTAGAATCGTCTTGATTCCACTCATTATTGCATTTAATGTAAGCGATTTCTTCATAACTAGATACTTTCACTCACCCCGTTTTTTCTTTACCCATGTGTCCCAGAAGAAATACGAATACATGGTTTTAAGCCAGTAAAGATATCTCTTTTCCTGAAGTTGCTGTTGCATCATTTCCTTTGCCCATCTGTAAAACCCTGCTTTTGCTTTCGGATAACCTTCTTCCATAAAGTGTGCACTCTTTCCATATTTAACCACTAACTCACGACAAACCTGTGAATATCCCGCTTTTGCAGTCTTCTGTACAAGTGATTCATTCGCATACAATACAACAATTCGCTCCCACGCCATCATTTCTGTTAATTTTCCAGTAAAATAATCGCACAGCGTTACCGACTGATCATTGCGGTAGTAATAGTATAATTCACTTTCCGAACGAACAATCTTAGATGCTTTTTTGATGCATTCTGCTAAGAAAAGAGTATCTTCTCCAATATACAGGTCATCAGAAAATCGAATATCCTTCACACAGCTTTTTCGGTATACTGCGCCGCAGGCGACTTTATGCGCTGCTGGTGTAAACCAATCGTACCGTCTTGCATCCAATATGCAAACTTTATCTGTAATTTTGGGAATATGTTCTACGTCACTGCCTTCCCAAACATCCAGCATTTTACAGTATGCAATTTCCGCGTCCGATTGCACCAACATCATTTCCAGCCGTTCTATAAATTCCGAATGAATAAAATCATCTGGATCAACAAATGAAATATACTTTCCTGTGCTTTTTTCCAATCCCAAGTTTCGCGCAGAGGAAACGCCACCGTTCGGCTTGTGGTATATCTTGATCCGCGGATCTTTTTCCGCGTAGCGCTGGCAGATGGCAAGGGAGTTGTCTGTTGAACCATCATCCACCAGAATGATCTCCAGATCCCGATAGGTCTGACCAAGGATACTGTCCAGACATTTTTCCAGATACTTTTCCTTGTTATAGATCGGCACAATGATACTGACGGTATCGTTCAGCACAAATTTTCCTCCCTTATTTTGCCGCCGGGCCGTTTTTCAGCAGGAACAGTTTTGCATACAGCCTCCGGCTGCATCTGAGCAACTGATACTTCCGCTGGCTGCTGGTGCAGAGCAGCTTTGCCGCCGCCGGGTCACACTCCTGCAGAAAGGCCTCCATCTTTGCGCGGCGCTCCGTGTCCTGCATCAGATACGGATAGCAGTGCTCCACCACGCTCAGCATGGCGGCATCATTCTCCGGCATTCCCGGGTACGCTTCCCGGATGGCCCGGTACTTCTGGTAGCCCATATCCAGCTTATCCTCGTAGAACTTCATGTTCCTGCGGTGAAGGATGCTGTCCGGGCGCTGATAGTAATAATACAGCGGCACCGGGCGGTACGCGACCTTGCTGCACTGCTGAAAAATGCGGTATGTCGTGCCCTGATCTTCCATCATCCGCCCCAGCGGATAGCGGATATCCCGGAACAGCTCCCGCTTGTAGAGCTTGTTCCAGGCAAAATCCCCCAGCTCATCCGAGACAAGAGTGTTGCGGATGGCTTCCCGGCCTGTCATACACTGCACCGGTACGGTGAGTTCAGCCGGGGCAAGCTCTTCCTCCCGTTCAAACATCCGGAAGCCCACCACAGCCACGTCCGCATCCTGTTCCTGCAGGTCACGGCAGAGCGTTTCCAGCATCCGGCTGTCCAGAAAATCATCACTGTCCACAAAGCAGAGATACGTTCCCTGTGCCCGTTCGAGCCCTGTGTTGCGTGCTGCAGAGAGTCCCCCGTTTTTCTGGTGGACTGCCGTTACACGTTCTTTCTGTGCGGCATATTCGTCACAGATCGCTCCGCTGGCATCGGTGGAACCATCGTCCACCAGCAGGACCTCAAGATTCCGATAGGTCTGGTGCAGGATGCTGTCCACGCAGCGGTGGAGATATCGCTCCACATTGTAGACCGGGACAATGACACTGATCAGTGCTGGCTGATTGTTTTCTTTTTTTCCGGTCATTCTACTACCCCGATGTGCATCAGATAGGATGTGTAGGGAATAATTTCATCGTTGCCTTTCAGGACAGCCTGATAAATCCAGATTAGAACCAGCAATGCCATGATTCCAGCCAAGATTATCCTCCAAAAAGAATTCTGTTCAGCTTTACGTTCCAAGACCCTTGCTATACGTCCAATGAGGAAACAGCGTATCAGGCCAAAATACAGGCTGATTCGATAAATGTCCACACTGATGACCCGCATTTCTGCAGTGACCAATTCAGCTACCATCATAATCAGAAGAAAATCTGCATCTGACCGTACAAAGCTCCTATTCTCTTCCTGTTCCTCTGCTGCAAACTCCCGGTAGAACCAGAGCGCAAGCAGCAAAAAGGGTAAGCGAACCAGAATGGGATTCAGAGAAAAATGAACCTCACCCCCATCCAAATACCAGGCAAACCGAGAAATCGGCAACCCTAGTTTTTCCATCAAATGGAACAGCGGTTGATAGAATACCGCAGCCGCTATCAGGCCGCACACCATAACTACCTTGACCTGCACTGTATCCCAACGTTTCAGAACCAGGTAGACCAACAAAATTCCGATGCCCAGCACGGCCGTATTATGGATGCCCACTGACAGCACCAACAAAATCACACTAGCAAAGTATTTTTTTCGCATCAAGAGGACAAGAGCAAATAAAACCACTGTCATAGCCAGAGCCTGTCTCAGCTGGTTCAACGAATTTCCGTAAAACAGGAACAGGTATGCCGCCCAGCCATAGGATAGGGCTATATGCTCCCGCAGGCAGGCTAGTGCCGCCATGGCAAAAGCATAGGTCAACAGACCGGTGAGGAAAAACAGTCCCTGGATGCTACCGAAGATTTGGACTGCTAGGTAGAGTATCGCCATATAGACCGGCTCTGTGCCACGCCCCATTTTCATTGCCTGGAACACGCTAGTATAATTTTCTGCATCAGCCACCCACCAGCGATAGGATTCCCCATCTGTACCTACAGTGGTATCACGTAGCCCAGCCAAAAGGGTTACCAGTAACACCGCCAGCACAAGACAGACCACATAGCCAATCTTATTTTTTTTCTTGTACGAAATCTCTCCGCAAGCGGTCAATCCAATGGAGACAGCAAAAGTACTAAGATATATCCACATCTGTTTACGACCTCAATTTCCAGGCATTCTTTCTTTCGCCCAATTCATACACCCAATAAAATATACTCTTGTTGAGCAAAAGTGTCCTAACCTTAATCCTGTCTGTCTTTTTTGCCCACGGATAGTTTACAACATCACTATTCCTCCGCACAAAGCAAAGAATTCTTTTTTGTGCATCCGGGTAGTTCCGAAATCCCCCATCCAAAATTCCCTTCATCACCTTCAGATATGTCACCATCTGAAGATAGCGCGCTTCCTCCTGCACCTCCGGAACTTGCTCACTAATCGAACGTGTTACGGTTTCACTGATATCTAGAAGGAACAAATTCTTCTTTTCAATCCTGCTGTGCATAATCGATCCGTTCCGCACCCGGTAATAATATAGAGGCTCATAATAAATTACAACCGTCCGGCACTGTGCAATCATCTGGTAGATTGTCGCATAATCCTCATACAGAACTCCCTTCGGAAATTTTATTGCCTTCCAGCATTCCCTACGATACAACTTTCCCCAAGCCGCATGCTCCACTCCACGGTGCAGAAACATCCGCCGAAGCGCCTCTTGGTTAGAAATCACTTCATGCCGAGGATTCGTATTCTCTCTGACTCTCGAAAATTTTTCTACAAAAGATTGTGTCTGCCCAATTGCTACATCTGCGCTTGTCTCATCACACACTGTTAAAAGCTTTTCAATCGCCATAGTATCCAGCAGATCATCACTGTCCAGAAAAGTAATATACTCTCCTTTTGCCTGCTCTAATCCAGCATTGCGTGCGTCAGACAGCCCCCCATTGGGCTTATGAAACACCCGGATGCGGTCATCCTCCACAGCCAGTTCATCACAGAGTTCCCCGCTGCCATCGGTTGAGCCGTCATCTACCAAAAGCAGCTCCCAGTTCTGGTAACTCTGCGCCTGCACGCTCTGCACACAGTCCCGCAGATACGGGTAAACATTATAGACCGGCACAATGACCGATACAAGCGGTTTTCTTTCCTCCAACCGGATCCCTCCACCTTACTTTTTTCCACGCCATTGCGTTTTTTCATAGACCCGCCGGGTCACACCATAGCCGCTGTAGGAAAGTGCCGCCGCCAGCCTGGCCTTCTTGCGGGCCTGCGGGTCCAGCAGAACGTTCCGGCGGTATTTTTTCACTTCCTGCCAGAGGGCCTTCTCTATTTTTTCATGCTGCCTGTCCTGGATCTGGAACAGGATATTGCAGACATTGCTCAGATAGCGGCATTCTGCCGCACGGCTCAACTGGGGGAAATCACGCTTCACATTTTCCATCAGTGCATGGCAGTGCCGCACACTATCCAGCTTTCTGGGGTTGAAGACCATATTCTGGATACTGCTGCCCCGCTGGAAATAGTAGTAATCCCGGTTCGCGATATGTGCCGCCTTATGGGCACGCTTTGTCACCTCGTAGGCCACCGGGATATCCTCATAGAGCTTGCCCATCGGGTAGCGCACCCCCTCAAACAGTGCACGCTTGTAGAGCTTGGTGGGGGTGGTCACCTCCATGCCCTCCTGATACAGGATGCGGCGCAGGCATTCCTCCCGGCTCAGGATCTCGAATGCTTCCAGACGCTCTGTGGGCACGGACTGCACCGGCTGGCCCTCGAACACCTCTTCAAAACAGCTGGCTGAAAAATCCGCTCCCGCCTGCTCCAGTGCCCGGTACAGGTTCTCGATGTAATAAGGTGACACCCAGTCATCGCCATCCACAAAAGAGAGATATTTCCCCTTTGCTGCATCCACACCGGCGTTGCGGGCATCGGACAGACCACCATTTTTCTTGTGGAGCACCCGCACCCGGGCATCCTGTGCAGCATATTCATCACAGAGGGTCTCGCTGCCATCGGTGGAGCCGTCGTCCACCAGCAGCAGCTCCATGTTCTGATAGCTCTGCCCCAATAGACTGTCCACACAGCGGTTCAGATATGGCTTTACATTATAAACAGGAACGATGATGCTTACCAAAGGGTCCATCTTATCTCCTCATTTCAGCAGGTCGAAATAAAACTCCTCCAGCTTCTTCGCCTCGGTGACGATATCAAAGCCGCCTGCCCGTATCTCAGCAGAGGTATCCCGCCGCCGGGCATCTTCTGCAGCCCGGATCGCCGCATCCGCCCAGACTGCCGGGCTTTCCCGCAAGCTCAGGTACTGCATCTCGGGCAGGACCTGAGCCTCCTGCGGCACCTCTGTGGAACAGATGACCGGCAGTGCCGCCGCTTGTGCTTCGATCAGCACGATCCCAAGCCCCTCATACCGCGAGGGCAAAACAAAGGCATCCATGGCCTGATAGAACTTTGCGGGATCGCTCTGGCGGCCCAGAAAGCGGACATTCCTTTGCAGCCCCAGCGCCTCCGCTTTCCGGCGGGCAGCGGCCTCGTTTTCCCCTTCTCCAATCAGCAGTAAAACGGCATCCGGCCGTTGCTTGCAGACCTCCGCCATTACATCCAGCAGAAATTCGTGATTTTTGGCATAGCAGAACCGTCCGACATGGCCCAGCACCAGTTCATCCCCCAGGCCAAGCTCCTGCCGGACGGCTTTCCGTTTGGCGGCATCATAAGTAAAGCGGTCGAGCTCAATGGCATTGTTGAACACCCGGAAAGGTTTTTCACCATAAAGCCAGCTGCCTGCCGTTCTGGAGCAGGCACAGAGCCGGGTGGGATACACTGCAGCAAAGGGACGGAGCAGGTACTTCATCACATTTTTTGCTCCTTCTCCCCTGCCCACCGTAGAATGATTGTGCGCGATCCGGTTGGGCACCCCTGCACGCTTTGCCCCCCAGAGGGAAAGCACGCTCAGGGTGTTCATGTGGGAGTGAACGATCTGGTATTCGTTCTGACGGAACAGCCGCTCGATCTCCCGTTCATACTGCGGCAGGTGGGTATATTTTGGCACCACATACACCCGACCGCCCAGCCGTTCGATCTCTTCCCGCTGGGGCAGGGTCGAGCCTTCCAGCGCAAAAAAATCAAACTGAACTCTGGAACGGTCCATGTGGCGGTAGTAGTTCATCACCACCATCTCCACACCGCCGTAGTTCATATCCGTCATCATCTGAGCCACACGGATGGGCTGTGCGTTCTGCTCCATGGTTATACCAGCTCCTTGCGGTCACAATCCTCGAACCAGTCCCGGAAGCTCTCCTCCAGCGTATAGTGGAACTTGTAATCGGTGGCGGCCAGCTTCCTGCCGCAGACATTGGTGGATACCATCAGCTTCCGGACACGGGCGGGATGGATGCCCACCTTTTTGCCCCCGATGGGTCCCAGAATGCCCGCCGCAAACAGCAGCAGTCCGGCGGGCACCAACGGCACATGGCGGTGCAGGCCGGTCGCCTTCTGCATTGCATCGCAGATCTCTTCAATGGTATAGGCCGGCTCGTAGGTACAGTTATAGATCTCTGCTCCGGGGAAGGAATGATCCAGCATCCGGTACTTGAAGAAGCGCACCAGCTCCTTGACATAGATGCACGCCTTGATGGTGTCCTTCCGGCCGGCATAGAAAAAGTAGCCCTTCTTCTGTCCCCTGTACAGGCGGGTCATGTTGCCGTGCTCCCCTTTGCCATAAACGATGCCTGGCCGCACGATAGTCAGCTCCCGGGCCGGATCACGGGCCTGCCAGATCTGGTGGATCTTTTCTGCCACCAGCTTGCTGATCCCATACGGCGTGTTGGGCGTTGGCAGAGTCTCCTCCGTCTTGAGGTCCTCAGACGCGCCATAGGGTGCAATGGAGCTGGTGAACAGGATCTTCCGGATGCCGTATTTTTCCGCAAATGCGGTCACATTTTCCGCACCCCGGATATTTGTTTCAAAATAGGCTTCTTCCGGGTGGCCGGGGGTGCGGTGGACCGCTGCCAGATCAAAGATCACATCCTCCGGAGTCGGAACGAACTCAAAATCGATGGGCTTGCGCACATCCAGCCGGATATACTGCACCCCATCGTTCTTTTCCACAACGCCCGGCACCACGCCCTCTTCCCCGGGCATAACAAGATCCAGGTCGTAGATCACGTCGCCGGGTCTGACGCACTCCTTCAGCAGCAAATGAATGAGATGGGTGCCGATAAAACCAGATCCACCAAAAAGGATATAATTCATTTTGCCCCTTTCCGGTCAAACACAACGCCCACCGTCCTGAACAGCAGGTAGATATCCATCCAGATGGACCAGTTGTCGATGTACTGGACATCCAGCTTGACCACTTCTTCAAAATCATCAATATCGCTGCGGCCGCTTACCTGCCACAGGCCGGTGATTCCCGGCTTCATGGAAAGGCGGCGCTTGTGATGGCTCTCGTACTGCCGGTACTCATCCAGCGTGGGCGGGCGGGTACCCACCAGGCTCATGGAGCCCCGCACAACGTCAAAAAACTGCGGCAGCTCATCGATGCTGGTGCGCCGGATAAAGCGCCCCACCCGGGTGATCCGGGGATCATCCTCCATTTTGAACATCAGGCCGTTCATTTCGTTCTGGGCCATCAGTTCCTTTTTGCGTGCTTCCGCATCCACATACATGCTGCGCAGCTTGTGGATATAGAACACCCGTCCATTCCGGCCCACTCGGCGCTGCTTGAAGATCAGCGGGCCGGGGCTTTCCAGCTTGAGCGGAATGGCCACCAACGCAATGATGGGGATGCTGATGATGCACCCCACGATGCCGCCCACGATATCCATGGTCCGTTTCAGCACCTGATCCCGCAGCTTGAGTTCCACCGTGCCCATCGTCACAACATTGCCGCCCGCACAGCGGCTCAGTTCCCGGCTGATGCGCACTGCACTGGTCTCATCGCAGCAGGCTTTTTCGATCCGATCCAGTACCGGCAGGCGAAAATGGACCGTCAGGCCCATGCTCTCCATCTCCTCGAGGTAGGGCAGCATGTTTTCTTCACTCTCCTGCGCCACATCCAGATACACTTCATCCAGCGCTGCCTGCCGCAGCCAGTCCATAAAATTATCGAAGTTCGCCTCGATCTTCACCCCATCGATCTCAGTGTGAAGCTGCTCCGGGGCAGCTTCCAGAATGGCAAGGCCGGTCACACGCTTGGACCAGTCCTTTTTCAGCTCTTCCAGAATAGGGCTTGCGTTCTCCTGCGTGGTCACCACTCCCACAAGGCTCTGTATCCCCTTGGTATAGCGGGAGCGCACCAGAATCTTTTTGAGGACAGCATGAGCGCCCGTCATCACAAAGACATCGATGACGGGCACAAATACCAGAAAATAGCGGGAGTGCAGCATGGGAGCCTTGGTCAGCGCCAGACAGGCCGCATCAATGAGGGTCAGCAAAAAATTGAACCGCACCGCAATCTCAACTTCACGGATCGGAGTGCGGTTCACGATATTCTCGCTCTGATCAAATGTAAAAAAGGTCAGAATATAGGCCAGCAGCAACAAGAAACAGGCCTCTACCAGATCGTCCAGCTGGAAGTCTCCCATCTTGTGCAGAACACCTGCGGTCAGCCCCCACGCCAGCCCAATGCTGAGAACCAGAGAGAGCAGATCAATCAGAAACAGGTATCCATACTGCAGTTTTTCACGTTTCGTAATCATACTGTTTCGTTGTCTCCATTTATTTTTACCATTTTATCATATCGGGAGAAGGGTTGCAATAGATGGAGATCGAATGCGTGCTGCTTTTGTCGGATCACTACAAATGGATCGTGCCATTTTACGAAAGCGCCTTATCGCGCCCAAAATGGTCAGCAAAAAGCGCCCTTTCTCTCGCATCACACAAGAGAAAGGGCGCAGTCAAGCTTTATTCAGCTCAGGAGAAACTCCGATCAGCAGTTCTCAGCGAAGTACTTAATGGTACGGACCATCTGAGAGGTGTAGGAGTTCTCGTTGTCGTACCAGGACACGACCTGAACCTGATAGGTGTCGTCGCAGCTACGCTGAATTTTTGCACTTTTCCAAGCAGTTCTTCACAGTTTCGTAACAACAGTTACAGTACCAGAACATACCGTTGTCGTACCAAAACCGGTTTGTTCATACTACGATTATATCACGTTTCAGCGTCATTTGCAAGAATTCAATCCGTTTCGCTTCTGGCCTGCATTTTTCAGATTTCAGCGTATATTCTTACGGTATTCCACGGTTCGAGCGCCTGAGGCCTAGGGCTTCCGCCGGGGCAGCAGCTCTCCCAAGCACTCTCTTTAGAAGCTATATGACAGCTAGATTGCCAACATATTCCTGCTGATTAACTGAAATTTCTCCGGACGTGATTTGGGGCCATGGTGTGGGAAATGTAGCCGTTTATGTTTGATATAGAACAATTCTATTCATTCCAAGTCACATCAATTACCATTTATATAAGAAAACCGTGTGAACTGCCAGAGCTATAACTCTACGCTCCGACTGATCCACACGGCTCTAAAATATTTATTTCAGCTTTTCGAGAATCTCATCCGCCGTCATACCGGATGCCAGCAGCTTCTTCAGCACAGCTTCGGCTTCGGCTTTCTTAGCAGCTTCGGTAGCCTTGGTTTCGGCTTTGACCTTTTTAGCTTCAATTCTGGCGATTTCCTTGTCGATAGATTTCAGCTCTGCTTTCTTAGTTTTCAGGTCAGCTTTCAGCGCATCGATATTAGCGGTGATGGATGCGATTTCAGCGGCAGCGGCTTCCTTTGCAGTCTGCTTTTCAGCGAGCTGTGCAGCAAAGTCAACGGTCGCTTTTACGGTCTTGGGCTTGTTCTTGCTTCCTTTGGGACGGGGCATATGGGACACCTCCATTCAGTATTTATAGCATAAGTATAGCATTACAAATATTGGATGGCAAGAAATATCGATCAGCAGAATATGCGTTAAACAGCGTAGTCCTGTGCCTTGATGACATCCACCACCTGAGAAACGTACCTCTGGCAGGTGTCATGGTCGGGAGCCTCCACCATCACACGCACAACAGGCTCCGTACCAGATTCACGGACAAGGATACGGCCAGTGTCACCCAGTGCCTCGGCTACGGCCTTGACTGCTGCCTGCACTGCTTCATCATCCTGTGCAGCCTTTTTATCGGTCACACGAACATTCTCCAACACCTGCGGGTAGATCTTCAGGGGCTCAGCCAGTTTGCTCATAGGAACCTTCTTTGCCAGCATGACCTCCATCATTTTCAGACTGGTCAGGATACCATCACCGGTGCTTGCGTACTTGCTGAAGATGATATGACCACTCTGCTCACCGCCAATACGGCAGCCGTTTTTCGCCATATACTCGTAGACGTACTTGTCGCCCACAGCGGTCTTGGCGTAGCCGATGCCCTTCTCATCAAAAGCCTTATACAGGCCAAAGTTGGACATGACCGTGGTAACGACGGTATTGGTCAGCAGCTTGCCACGCTCCTTCATGTAGCAGCCGTAGATGTACAGAATATGGTCGCCAGTGATGACATTGCCCTTTTCATCCACACACAGGCAACGGTCAGCATCGCCGTCATAGGCAAAACCGATGTCCAGCCCCTTCTCTACCACGAACTTCTGCAAGCCCTCGATGTGGGTGGAACCTGCATTGTTGTTGATATTCGTACCGTTGGGCTGTGCATTGATGACGTAGGTGTCTGCGCCCAGTGCATCGAACACAGACTTGGCGATATTCCAGGAACTGCCATTGGCGCAGTCCAGACCAACCTTGACACCCTTGAAGGAGTAGATACCGAGGCTGATCAGATAGCCCATGTAGCGGTTACGACCAGAAACATAGTCCACCGTGCAGCCAATGTGTTCCCGGTGAGCGAAAGGCAGCTCCGGCCAATCCTTATCAAAGACGTGAAGCTTGCGGTCGATATAGTCCTCTACCAGCAGCAGGATTTCTTCGGGCATCTTCTCACCATAGCAGTCGATCAGCTTGATGCCGTTATCGTAGTAGGGATTATGGCTGGCAGAGATCATAATGCCACAGTCGAAGTCGTCCACGCGGGCGATGTAGGCCACACTGGGCGTAGTAGTGACGTGCAGCAGGTAGGCGTCTGCGCCGGAAGCCGTCAGGCCAGCAACCAGACTATATTCGAACATATAAGAGCTGCGGCGGGTGTCTTTACCAATGACAATGCGGGCAGGCTCATCGTTGCCGTTACGCTCACGGAGAGTATTGTAATACCAGCCCAGAAAACGACCAACCTTATAGGCATGGTCAGCGGTCAGCGTGATTCCTGCCTCACCACGGAAGCCATCGGTCCCAAAATACTTTCCCATTATAGTTTTTCCTCATCCAAAGAGTGAATTAACAAATACATGCTTTAGCCGCGAGAGAATCGCGTTGCCTGTTGCTCACCACGGAGAGGTAGCATATTTGAGCAGCACAGCCATGCTAGTGCATGGCTATAATTTTAGAGTTTTTCTTCCAGTATATCCGCAATCCGCTCACACGCATGTCCATCACCATATGGGTTGCTTGCTTTGCTCATGGCCTCATACTCATCCTTATCGAACAGCAGACGGCTGAACTCTTTGTAAATGGTCTCTTCTTCCGTGCCAACCAACTTCAGCGTACCTGCTGCAATACCTTCCGGACGTTCCGTGGTATCACGCATCACCAGAACAGGCTTGCCCAGAGAAGGAGCTTCCTCCTGAATTCCGCCAGAATCCGTCAGAATCAAGTAGCTACGGCTCAGGAAGTTATGGAAATCCAGAACATCCAGTGGTTCAATAATGTGAATACGATCATCGTCACCTAGATACTTATTTGCGGTTTCGCGTACAGCGGGATTCATGTGAATGGGATAGATTGCCTTGACATCGGGATGCTCATCCATCACACGACGAATTGCCTTAAACATGTGACACATGGGCTCACCGAGATTCTCACGGCGATGGGCAGTGATCATGATCAGACGGCTGTCCTTTGCCCATTCCAGTTCAGGGTGCGTATAGTTTTCCCGCACGGTGGTTTTCAACGCATCAATAGCTGTGTTTCCGGTAACATAGATGCTGTCCGGATCTTTACCCTCTTTCAGCAGATTTTGCTTAGAAAGCTCTGTAGGAGCAAAGTTGAATTTACTGATAATGGAAACCGCCTGACGGTTGAACTCCTCCGGATACGGGCTGTAAATATTGTAGGTACGCAGACCAGCCTCTACATGGCCTACAGTGATCTGCATATAGAAGCAAGCCAATGCAGTCACGAAGGTCGTGGATGTATCGCCGTGTACCAATACCACATCAGGTTTTTCCTTTTCCAGAACAGCCTTGATGCTATTCAGAATATTGGTAGTTACATCGAATAGCGTCTGCTTATCCTTCATAATAGACAAGTCATAGTCCGGGGTAACATCAAATGCCTCAAGAACCATATCCAGCATCTGACGATGCTGACCAGTCACACAAACAACCGTTTCCAACTCTCTGCGTTTTTCCAGTTCATTAACAAGAGGGCACATTTTAATTGCTTCCGGACGAGTGCCAAAAACCAACATTACTTTTTTCATATTCTTCTCCTATCTTTCCTTATTTTTCAGAATAGTTTTTTTCTGATTCTTGACGGCAACAAAATCGTCGTCAAAAAAGTTATCAAAACAATTGATAAATACACGATTACGAAAAACAAATTTGCATGAGTTTCCTCAGTAATACCAACCTTAGATAATATCCTTTCAACGCAAAAGATAACCCCGTACTGCATCAAGTATAGTGAACCACTCCAACTTCTCATAAACTCAGTCTCTACTTTAACTCTAAAGACATAGGCATTCTCTATTTTCAGTGTAGAGCAAATGATAAATACTACTAACATCGGCGTAGAGAGGAGCATGGAAAAACTAGTGAATCTATCATCACACCTTATTCCAAGTGTCCACGTTTCAAGACCATAAACAACCGTACTAATCACACCAAAAACAAGTAAAAAAGAGGAATTCAATGCTCCTTTCCGTGTATATACATAGTCATATATAACTTCGCCAAGCATCATGAATGGAAATGCAAAGAACAAGCCGTTTCGTGTGGTAAGAAACATATTATAATACGCAGTAATAACTACAGCGTTTCTAAAACACCCGTAAGCACTTCCAAACAATGTCCCTAATCCGTAAAGAATTCCAGATATTGCAATCTTATGTAATAGTTTTGCTTGATAAAAAACAGCAAGCAGCCCCCCCCCCACAAACGATGCTGATAAGTACCATAAGAAATATGGCGTTTTAAAAATATATTCTTGTATAAACGCAATGCCGCCAAAATTTCGAAGTGATAGCGGAAAGTAAATAATTGACCATAGAAAAAACAGAGATCCAATCCTCTTTAGATAACTTTTAAGAGCTGCATCAAGCCCTACTCTCGCAATTTTTTTTGCGAGAAAAAAACCAGAAAGAGAAAAAAAGAATGGAACACCGAGACGGCTAAAATACTGTTCTACTATTTTTATACCATTCCATGCGTTATCATCATAAACATGCAGAAATGGAATCAACAAGGCCATTATTAGACGTTCTAGATCAAATATTGGGTATTTATCTCTTTCTACCATTTTGTTCCTCATTGTCTCAAATCTCACAAATCTAACAGATATTTAGAAAAAAACATTCCAATTTGAGAATGGTCTTGAAACAGTTCATCGTGGCACTCAATTTCAATTCCGTGTGCTTTTATTGACCGAATCAATGGCAGGATGTCTTCTAAATATCCATCTTCTTTTGATGAATAAACGATAATAACCTTTCCCGTATACTGGTTTTTATCCATAGCATAATCTATCATGCTATTAAGCCAGTCTACATTGAAACCATGTGGCTCATCTATAATACTGTTTAATATCTCTTTATGGTATTCATTCTTTTGAAGATACCTACCAACCCTATATTGCGGACTGCCAATTACAATTTTATTTGCCCCCATTAGGATGCCATAAAACAGCGCCGATGTTCCGCCTTTGCTTGATCCGATAAATACTGTTTCTCTATCCGAAAAGTTTCCTATCTGTTGAATCAGCTTCTCTACCCCGGAGTGTTTGTAAACCATACAATTATCGCCGAGATAATAGGATCCAACCTTTTGAAAACCGAAGTCATCACGAATAAAAAGACGACAGTGCTTCGATTTGGAGAGTGACCGGATATAGTTATATTTTCCGCGTTGGTAGATACCAGCAAAGCCAGAAAAACTCACAATCAGTTTTTCCGTCTTCTCCCCCACCCCCCCCCCGAAAAATATAATGAAGGTCAAGTTCTTCATTAACTTTAAAAGTTTTCTCGTTTATTCTAATAAAGTTTTTGTAATAAAAAGAGCTTAAAATCTTTCTAATTTTCATAAAATCATCTTCATCCTCTTATTACCCAAATTCTTTTATTGATGCCAACAAAGAAACCACCATTGTTTTTTCTCTTGCAGTTCCCTGATTCATGACTTTCTCTGCTGAAGCAAAAATTTTCGGATATTGTTCCAATAGCAAAGAATTTTCTTTGTAATAATCATCGATATACTTTTTGACCGCCTTATTTGTTTGATACCAATAATCAAATGGATTCATATTAGTTTGCCTAAAAAGTATATTGTGCTTCATTGCAAAGTTGTTTGCACGATTCCGAATTTTCCCATAAAAATGGCAGCACTTTTTCCACATTGGATTTGCATTTATCCTGCACATATCCTTATCATCTACAACCCTTAATGCTTCCGGGTAATACTTTTCAACCCACTTCTGAAGAATCCTTCGGTTAACTCTTTGATCAAGCGGTAACGATAGAAAGTAATCATAAAAGTCCGGATCCATAAATGGAGAAAAGTACTCTCCAAATTGACGCCGTATCATTTGAGTGCTCAACCCACCCAGAAAGCCTCGCGTGTAGACATCAAACATTTCCTGATTTTCATATCGACTTTCAATTTCTGTAAAATCTCTATCTGACAAATCCACAATTTTTGAGAATCTCATTCCGTTAGAAACTTTTGCCGGAACATCTTTATAATAGTCGGATCCCGGAAATGCGCCATCCCGCATATCCCCCATAAGACCGCCATGCTCGATGCCAAATTCATTTCGATTTAAATAATTTAGAATTTTTGATAATCCAGTGGATGTCGAATAGATACAGAGTCCATAATTCATTCTAACAATTTTTTCTGCGTCATAGACAAACTCTGCAGAATCTAATGGGTAGTATAATAATTCTGTACCTAGATCCTTATTCAACTCCATCATTGCCCGATACTCATTGCTGGCTTCTTGACTATATGAAATATTGAGAACATTTTGATATCCCATTGATTTTGCAACATAATTTACAACTCTGCAGTCAAGCCCCCCACTTAGGTCAACTATTGGTCGAAGCCCATATTCCAAATCCTTATCAAATTCAAGTTTCAATGCATGCCGGAAAAGTGCATCGATTTTTGCCATTGCTTCGTCATCGCTCACATGAATTTTATGGGTATTGGTATAACGATGATATGCTTTCGTAACGACACTTTCATTCTCGAACAGAATCTTTTCACCCGGCATGATACGTTTGACATCGCAATACAACGTACTATCATCAATCATAAAACCATATGAAAGGATATATTCCATTGCATCCAAATTCAATTGGTATTTTATACCGATCGATTTAAAAACAGAAAAATCAGTTGATATAAAACACTTATTTCCAAAATGCCAATAAAAAACCTGTCGCTCTCCCGAATGGTCCGTAAATGCTGTCAGCTTTTCTGACTCCTTGTCAAAATACATGCCGGAAAAACTTCCTCGCAACATATCCGGAAAATCAGTTTTTTTTACGAGTTCTAAAATGCACTCTGTCCATGTTGAGGTATTATAAGTCTTACAAAGTTGTGCAATATTAAAAATCACACCATCAAGTATAATGATGCATTCATTACTTTCAAAAAAAACCGTATCATTTTCAAACTGATTATCATGGTTTTTCTGATTATATTGATGTTGTTTATAACTTTTCTTATTATTATCCTCAAATGGAATATTTCCAAAATACCACATTTCGTCTTTTCAATCCTCTTCATGTCAGCAAATTTCCGAAAACTTTCTTCGTGCTATATACCAACAATCATTTTTTGTGCAAATAGCCTGATAAAGATACCACGTGTTTTCTATCTTGATCAGCGCTGAACGGTATACTTTCTTAATATATGTATCTTTCACCAAGGGATCAATTTCCTGCTTGATAATCCATGTATCACTGTCCATCTGACTCTCTGCATAATACAGCCTTGCCCCAGCACCACCGTGTCCAGTTGAAAGTGTAAACAATCCATGCAGTTTTTCATCATCAGCCGCAACGTTCAAATGCCACAGCATATTTCCTTCTGGAAGATTTTCAATTTTGAGTTCTCGTCGATGATCAAAAAAATCTTGAAAATCATTAGAAGCACTATCGCACCTACAAAGCTTGCTTCCACTTTCTGTAAGTGCAACATAATACATGATATACCTTCCATTTTCAAAGAGCAGCGCCGGACTCAATACTCCGTCTCGATTTGCAACAATAATTTCTTTTCCACTGCTCCATTTATTTCCGTCCAAAGACGTGCTGAGAAAAATAATATCCTTTTTTTCATGATCCCGCTCGCAGAACCGGTAATAAAGAGAATAACTTTTTCCGTCAAAAAGCAGTTCACCATCTGAAAAGTGGCTATCTCCATGCCCACCATAGGCTTGAACCGCTCCATTCAAAATATTTGAAAAGTGAATTCCATCTTGTGAGGATAATATAAAGGAATCTTCCAGCCGCTCAATGCCATATGGATAATTTGATACAGTCATCAACAATCGTCCAGTTTTATTATCCCAAAGCAAATCTGGATGCGTGGCTTGACCCAACGCAATACCTTTCCCCATAAAGTGAACTGGCTCTAAAGACGTTCCTGCAAAAATCAGTTCTCTTTGTATATTAGATATTTTTCTAATGCTCCATTGAACGACTGGGTTTTCGCCCCACCTGCTGTAAATCGCTTTTGCATAATTCATAGTTTACTTTCAACTCCACATAACATCAAAAAGGGCTGCACATTATCCTCATATATTTTGCTATCTTCTCCGATTTTCTCCCTCAAAGCTGGAAGAATTTCCTTATTATCCATTACCATTTTCACCTGTTCAACAATATCCTCTGGCTCAAATCCTTTACAGATAAAGCCATTTTTTCCATCTCTAATAACTTCCTTTGCAGGTGGAATCGGTGTGGTAATTGCCGGTGTTCCGCAAAGAAAGGATTCCTTTAAAACCATAGGAAACGCCTCATATGCGGATGTGCAAACATATAGATCAGCATTTTTCATGTAGGGATACGGATTCTGTTTTCGGCCTTCAATCACCAGTTCATCCTGGAGTTGATACGAATTTCTAAGCGTTTTCAAAAGCGACATATCGTTTCCATCGCCAACTACATGCCACTGAAAAACATAGCCTGAATCCTTCAAAATTTTGCAGCACTTTGCAAGATGATCAAGCCGTTTTGATTTATTATCCAATCGGGCCACAGTAACGATATTGAAGCCTCCTTTGTATGGAACGGCTTCGTTCATTAGCTGATGTACTTTTTGGGAATTACACAAATTATAAATCACGATTGATTTATCCTTTAAATTCGGGCAAATCTCATCAAATATCGACTTGCATCCATAACTGACATTCACAATTTTATCGAAGTTCGAATAGATACGTTCTCCAATTTCTTTTGTAAAGCCCAAATTTCTCGGATTGCTATGAATCCACGCAAATTTTTTTCTTCCTTTCAAACGCTGTGCAACAAACTCACAACCACCCGAAAAATGACGACTCCCATTACTCCAGATTCCATTGGCATAAGAAATTACCACATCATATTCTCTCTCCGGCAATTTCTCGTAGGCAACTATCTTTTTGACTAGTGTCTCTCGTCCAACAACTCGACTACAAAATGCAAATAAGATTTTTTTCCATTTTGCGCCAATCGAGGATTGTTCCCTAAAAGTTCGATAATAGATATCCATTTCAGGCAATATCATAATAGATCGAACCGGAAGTCCATCTATCTGCTTTTGTATAGCGGTCAACTCACCAGATAAAATATAGAGATCAATTTCAATATCTTGGCTTTTAAGCGTATCCAACAGATTCAATAATGATTGTCTAATTCCACCAAGTCTAAGGTGTGTATTAACAATTGCAACTTTCATTCTCGTAACCCTCGTTTGATAACTCTATAGAGTACCACATTATTGGCAATTGATGTTATAACATAAATACTGGTCGTTGCAATCGCAGCTCCAACTGATCCCATTCCTTGAATCAACAATACATCAAAGACAATATTCAATATGCCAGAAGCAATAGAAATAAGCATATTTGCTTTAACTTGCATCAGCATACTTAGGACATTTCCACCGGGTGTTCTGAAAGTTGCTGCCACCCAATAACCAACAATTAAAATCCTGAAGCATAGCACAGAATCCAAATATTCTGCTCCATAGATAATACGGATAATCAAAGGCGCAAAAACAAAAAAGAATATGGCAATACAGCCATTAAGAATACCTAAAGCTGATACAAGTGTTTTATAGTTCTTTTTTAACCAGCTTGAATTATTTCGATTTCTTACAAACATCGGATATACATAAGTAATAATTGCTGTCGATATAAATGAAAGCGCAAAAGGAATAGTTGTCGCCGCCTTATAAGAAGCGATACTTACAGTAGTTCCAATAACGATACCAATAACAAATACGTCAATGTTATATAAAAGTTGAGAAAAAACATTATCAACGCACGTTATCAAACTAAATTTAACAAATTGTCTTTTTTCACATGAAGGAAGCACATTTTTTTTGTCTTGCAAAATTTTACGATAATTCAACGCAATCGCGCTTCCAACAACAACTGTCACAATATTTGCTACGTAGCGTCCAGCCAAAACACCATACACATTGAAAAAGTATGCGCCAGCTAACATAAAACATAACATGGCTACCGAATTCAAAGTGTACAGTCTCCCGTATTTTATATTCTCATTTTCAGTTTTCAAATACGTAGGAATTGTATCCCCGAGATATCGAATGAGCGGAATTGCTGCTGCGAATAACAGATACTGTCGCGATCCTTGAATATTTTCAGGCATAAGCAACGCATACAGAACTATAATAATAGATATAACAGCATTAGCGATAATTCCGATTCTCATTCCGTAACGAAACACTGCATTTCTTTTTTGTGTGTCGTCTCCGGCCATACATCCGAATTGCAGCATACCTGTAATAGTGCCCAAACCATTAGAAAGCATAAATATATTGATAATATTTACAACATATCCATACATTCCATAGTCTTCCTTTGACAGCACTCGTACAACAAAAATGCTACTGCACAAAGACATAATCTTATTGATTGTTCCTGCTCCAAACACATGAAAAAAACCTGTTTGAGCCAGCCGCACAATTTTATCTTTAGTCTTTCGAATTCTATAATTCATATAACCTATTCTCCCGACTCTTTATAAAAAGCGGTGCAATTATTGGGGCAATTTGCAATCCTTATAATTATACAGGATTTTCTTTCAATCCAATTTTATTCAATAAAACGATTTGCAATATAGTCATACCTTAGCTCCGGCAAGGGTAAAAACTCTTTATTATCTTTCATAATGGAAACAATTGCATTTTCAATTTCTTCTTGAGAATTGCCGCATACATAAAAACGGTCAAAGGATAGCAAAAATTCACGCATTTCCTGTTGCTGTTCACCATCTACAACAACCAAAACTTTCTTATTCGTTCCAGCCAAATGATATAATTTGCCTGGAATCTGTGTTCCGCTGGAATTAAGAATGCAGATCAGCAAATCAGCAATCCGCTTGTGTTCATCAACAATTCCTCTATCATGAATTGCAATATTAGGAGTAGCTTGTAATTTTACATCGCTATCGCCATAAATCGCAACCGACACTTTATCTCCCAATGCTCGACATGCATTATAAAACGGCATAATATTTCGCACTCGGGCTGTGTAGTTACCATAATATCCAATAATAAATTTTTGATTATCGGTTGCTGGATATATTTCCTCTTCCATGTACGCAGTCGGAATACATACCATTTTATCTTTGTAATCCTTAAACAGCTCTTTTTGCTTGGATAATGTAAAAGGAGATGCATATACAATCTTGTCTGAATTCTTTATCAATTTTTTCTCAATCAGTCGCAAGACCCATTGGGGATAGATACTTTTTTGTGTAATATCAATTGACAACGGATCTCCCCAATATTGAATCCATCGCTTGTATCTCAGTCCCTGTTTCCTTAGATTTTCCACAACAATATGAGAAGATTTAGGATCCGACGAGGAAATCACGATATCGTACTCTCTAACCGGAAGAATATCTATCTTAATTTTTTTTGCAATCAGATAAGTATAGTCATATACTGAAAGAGAATGCCAAATCTTCCGAAGTATCTGCTTTCGCAATGCTTTAAAAGAATTTTCAGCATTGATCACATTTTTTTCGTATGCCTCACTTTTGGAAGTTCTAATTACGTTAAGTTCCTTGATAAATTCCTTTTCTGACGAGACGCTGTTTAACTTATTCATTGGCACAACAAGATAATCTATTTTGTGTCCTGCTTCCGAAAGGCCTCTTGCTATTGCCAGCGTTCTAAACATAGAAGATGTAATCGCCTCAATTGGAGATAATTTTATAATCAATATACGCATTTTATTATCCTTTAATCAAAATAAAATAAATCAAATAGAGACTGCTCATAATAAGCAATGTAAAGAGAACATTTAAAAGACTTTTTCTCCTTCTTTCCAGTGAAGTTGTTGAATATTCTCGTAGAATAATTTCCACCGAAAAAGGGTAAATCATCAAAAAATGTCTAAACGTGAAAGTTGTTGCAATAATTGCAACATAAATCACCATAAAACGCAAACTTTCATAATCCAATTTCAAAAGTCCTTTTATCAAATACGGCAATAAAAATATCTGATAAATCGTTCCAAAACAAACCAGAGCAGTTACTATGCTACTAATCGGTTGATGTAAAAAGTCAGCTTGCAGTATCTCACCGGGAAATGGAGAAACCAGTCCCCAAATAGCGCGTAAGATAATGCCAAAAGGCAACAACGGCGTTTTGAATATAAAACGAGACAATCCGGATGTTTGACTATAGCGCAAATCACTATACCCATTTACTATAACTTTCATCAAGTCTAGCGCACCAGTTGCCTGCATCAAGAGCAGCAGTATTATAAACAGGCTCGCAAGTGCTATATATTTTTTTGTTTGCTGAATGCGCTTAAGATCAATTCGTCTTTCTAATATTCCAATTACCCAAATCGCAGCGACGCAATAGCACATTTGCGAACGTATATAATACAACATATAAAATCCTGAAATAAGAATCGCTATTTTAGGAACGAGCGCTAACGATATTTTTTTGCGTTGGATAACAGTTAATAGATCTTCAAATTGAAATACCAGTACAACTATCAGAAAACATACCAATGTGTCACGGTATACATGTGCAGAAATATATAGCGCATTAGGGAATACAGAAAGTACAAGAAGCCCTTTTTTTGCTAGGTGTGAGTTTTCAATCTTATTTTTATAACGTTTATATGTCAGAACTGAAATTGAAAGCCATAAATACATATTAAGTATTCTAGGAAGAAACGTTGAATATTCGCCAACCAAATTTGCCAATCTCTCAATCCACGCAATAACAAGTAAGTAGCCTTTTGCATACCACATTCCCTTAATGTATGGAATAGCTGAGAATCTCATGATTCCACTTTGAAATATTTGATGGCCAAATTGCTCAAAGTTCTGATCATCGCCCCCATAATAGGGTATCCCATAGGTTTCAATCATTCCCCAGTAGGCAAGCAACATAAAGGCAAAAGAAATCATTATACTAATAATAAGTTGTTTATAAGTACTATCTTCTATATTTTTGCTGCAAACCATCAATATCAATAAGCCGATTCCTCCCAACAAAAGAATTGCCGGATTATTGACAATTATGGAGAAGACAATCAAGAATCCAATATTAATCAACTGAAAGCAAGCAATCATCACTTTCCCTCTTTTTTCTACAACTGGTTTATTCTCAGTTCATATGTATATTACAACTGGATCAATCTCGTATTCCATCAAAAATCTTTGTACTTGGAACTGCAGACTTTTGTAATCAAGTCTTAATGTCTTGGGATCATATAAAGCCTCCACCGCAATACGACATGCCCTCTTTGTATAATTCGGTATGGTATATTTTCGGCTTTCCTATATAAAATCCAATATCCTTACTCGTATCCATTAAATGTGATACACGTCCGGCAGATCAATAATATTGTGGCAATCAAGAACGACTTTGCCAGCCAGCTTGTCTACATTCTCACGAATCTCGGTATGCTTGACCATGACAACGACCATATCGACATCTGCGAGAAAATCGTCAAGATCGTGGTACTGATTCTTGACCACATCCTTGGTAATGAACGGATCATAGACCTTCAGTCCGGTTGCCAGATGACGCTCCTGGCTCTCCAGCAGCTGCAGCGTCGGAGACTCACGCATATCATCGACAT
>OGXD01000946.1_pt1 | contig 25249 bp, 19 predicted proteins | sample 1576211 | NCBI WGS metagenome assembly OGXD01 (sample SAMEA3541470, study PRJEB24748) | human gut metagenome | biome: human gut; feature: human-associated habitat; material: faeces | place: China | collected 2012
ACCACTTATGAGCAAGCTCAAGTGGTTGAAAGACCTTGGAACACTGGCATCAATTAAATTAAGGTTGAGATTTATAAAAACCTCAACCTTACCCAATTTCTTATTTGTTTGCCACACCATACTTGCGGTTGAACTTATCGATACGTCCGCGAGCCTGTGCTGCCTTCTGCTGGCCAGTGTAGAAAGAATGGCACTTAGAGCAAACTTCAACGTGAAGTTCGGGCTTGGTAGAGCCGGTTACGAATGTGTTGCCACAGTTACAGGTTACAGTTGCCTGGTAGTAGTTAGGATGGATTCCTGCTTTCATTTCCTTTCACCTCGTCTTATATTGATTGGTTATCTGTACTTGTTCTCATCCGCGAGGCCTTTCGGCCACTGCCTGTAATATTCTACGGACAGCTTATTCATAATACCATAGGAGTGTGCGCAATGCAAGACTTTTTGCGGATTTTAAAAAATTTCCATTGCAGTTCACTCGTACCGTTTGCGAATGGCGCGAGTGAACAGTAATCGACTTTCAGGTCTCTTCTTTTTTCGTATTGTTCTGTGCTGCCTCGATCAGCCCAAATTTCAGAAAAATCCCGTAAATATAAGATATGCCGCGGATATCTCCCAGTGCTTTCGGTCGTGCCACAACCGGCCTTCCTTCCGTCTTTTCAAATGCCAGCCGCACCGAGCTCCACGCCAGGCTCTTGCTGTTTTCCCGCCGGTCAATCCAGAGCTCCTTCGTCAGCTCGCCGTTTCGTCCGGTTTTCAGTTGATAGGAAAACGGCAGTCCGGAAATCGTCTGAAACGGATATCCCTCAAATGCAACAATGCAGTCCCAGAGATGCTGCTCGTCGTGGTTTTCGTGGAGGACAGTCAATAGCTCCGCGTGCGGAAGTTCCTCAATATCCCTATGTAAACCGGCGATTGGTTGAGTTTCTTCCCCCATACTATTCCTCCGCCCCGTCGCAAAGCTTTAACTCGATATGTTTTCCCAAGGCGGAGGCATATTTCTGTAAAACAACCAGTGTCGGAACTCTTTTTCCACTCTCCAGCCGCGCCAGATTCGAAGGCAAAATTCCTGTAATGTCCGCCACCTCCTGCTGGGTCATCCCCTGCCGCTGTCTCTCTTCCACCAGCTGCCGGATCAGCTCACAGGACTGCTCCAACGTCCTTTTCTGAAGGTCTTCCGAATAAGCGGACAGACGCTTTTCCCGCACTTCTTTTTCTTTTTCGTAATTCGTTCGATTATCCTGAAAACCGTAGGGCATTGAACTCCTCCTTATCCATTCATTGTCTGTAAAACAAAAAATTTCTGGTAAAAACAACTCCTGCCAGGGCCAATGCCAGTCCTAATCCGAAATAAAAAATTGCAATAAATATTTCCGGAAATATACCGGCCGCCCGAAATCCGATTCCGGCGATCGGCAGCAGGATCCTTTTCTTTACACAAACAAATGCTCTGCCAGCTGTGCCAGTGCTTCGGTATCCTTCACCCCCGCTGTCTCGAATGCAGAATGCATGGCCAGCTGTGCCAGTCCCACATCCGCAGAGGGAATGGAGACATGGGCAGTAGAAATATTTCCGAGCGTGGAGCCGCCTGCGATATCCGAACGGTTTGCAAAGGTCTGCAGCGGGATCTCCCAGGTATTGCAGATCTGGCGGACAATTGCTGCAGAATAACCGTCTGTCGTATATTTCTGACTGCCGTTATATTTGAGCACAACGCCGCCGTTTAAGTACGGACGGTTAGTCGGATCGGTCTTCTCCGGATGGTTCGGATGCACCGCATGTCCGTTATCCGCGGACAAAAGAAAGCTGTTCTGATAAAAGCTGCGCTTCCAGAGCCTGTTTTTATCCGGATAGATATTTTCCAGAACAATTTCCAGAAACTCCTCCAAAAACGTGGAATCTGCGCCCTGCTTCGTTCCGCTTCCAACTTCTTCATTGTCAAACAGCGCATACACACTGATAAATTCTTCCGGCTTCGATGCCAGAAATCCGCGCAGCGTTGCATAAGCACATTGCAGATCGTCCAGACGCGGAGAGCCGATCAGGGAATCGTCCGCTCCCATGATGCGCCCTTTATCCCTGTTATACACATACAGATCGTTGCCAAGAATCTCCTCTTCCGCCACGTCTGCCGCTTCTGCGCACAGCTTTTTGATCGAAAGCTCCTGATCCAGCCCCATCAGCGGTGCCATGTCTGTCTGCGGATTGTATGCAAAGCCATTGTTGATTTCCCGGTTAAAATGAATCGCTACATTGGGAATTATCAACAGGTCTTTTTTCAGATTGACGAGTTTTACCTCCGGTTTTCCATCTTTTCCGGCCACAAACACACGACCGGCAACGGAAAGCGGGCGATCCAGCCACGGGCTTAAAATCATGCCGCCGTATTTTTCCACATTCAGCTTCACATAGGTGTTTTCCACCTTCATCTCCGGCACTTCCTTGATTTTAAAGCACGGAGAATCGCTGTGGCTTGCTGCAATCCGGAAACCCTTGGCAGGATTTTCGGGGATTTTCACCGCCAGCACCGCAGAACCGTTCTGCATCGTATAATAGCTTCCACCCGGCACGAGAGCTCCCTCCGCCAGATTTTCCAGCTTTTCAAAGCCGTTCTCCAAAAGCAGCGCTTCTACGTTTGCCGCCGCATGGAATGCCGTCGGGCTCTCCTCGATAAATTGAAGCATCGCTTCGGTTATGCTTTGGTTTTTCATAATGTACCTCTCCTGATTTCCTATTTTAGTCGCCGCAGACCCGGCATTATATTATCAAATAAACAAATGGCCAACCTGATAGACCACAAACGCCGCTATCCAGGCGATCACGCACTGTCCGACCACGACAAATACCGCCCATTTTCCGCCAAGCTCCCGACGAATCGAAGCAATCGCCGCCACACAGGGCGTATACAGCAGACAGAACACCAGAAGGCTCGCAGCAGAAAGCGGCGTCAGAACCGTCTGCAGCGCCCCGGTGGAACCAAACAACACGGAAAGCGTCGAAACCACGCTTTCCTTTGCCATAAATCCGGTGATCAGCGCCGTGGAGATCCGCCAGTCTCCAAAGCCCATGGGTGCAAACAAAAATGCAAGGCTTCCGGCAGCCAGCGCAAGTATGCTGTCTTTCGAATCCGCTGCAATGTTCAGATGCAGGTCAAAGGTCTGTAAAAACCAGATCACCAGCGTTGCCATGAAAATAACGGTAAAGGCCCGCTGCAGAAAATCCTTTGCCTTGTCCCAGAGCAAATGTCCAACATTTTTGGCTCCCGGCATCCGATAGTTTGGCAGCTCCATGACAAAGGGAACCGCTTCTCCCTGAAACAGCGTACCGCGCATGAAAAGTGCCATCAAAATCCCGATCACAATTCCGCCAAAATACAGTGCAATCATCACAAGTGCCCCGTGTTTCGGGAAAAATGCCGCTGTGAAAAACGCATAAATCGGCAGCTTTGCAGAACAGCTCATAAAAGGCGTCAGCAAAATCGTCATTTTCCGGTCCCGGGCAGAGGGCAGCGTCCGGCTTGCCATAACGCCCGGCACGGTACATCCGAATCCAACCAGCATCGGCACAATGCTTCTGCCGGAAAGACCGATTTTGCGCAGCAGCTTGTCCATCACAAACGCAACCCGCGCCATATATCCGCTGTCCTCCAACAGCGACAAAAAGAAAAACAGCGTCACAATGATGGGCAGAAAGCTCAGCACGCTTCCGACGCCATTAAAAATACCGTCCATCACAAGAGAATGAATCACATCGTTTACGTTCCACGCTGTCATGTGCACATCCACCCAGCTTCCAAGCGCCGTAATCCCTGCATCGAGCAGATCTGACAGGCCTGATCCGATTACGCTGAAGGTCAGGAAAAACACCAGCGCCATAATGCCTGCAAAGCACGGAAGTGCCGTATATTTTCCCGTTAAAATCCGGTCGATTTTCTGACTGCGGATATGTTCTTTACTCTCTTTGGGGCGAATCACCGTTTCGTCGCACACCTTTTCGATAAAATCAAACCGCATGTGCGCAATCGCAGCGGCACGGTCCAGCCCCCGCTCTGCTTCCATCTGGCAGATGATATGTTCCAGGGTTTCCTTTTCATTTTCATCCAGCTTCAGGCTGTCCCGGATCAGGACATCTCCCTCTGCAAGCTTTGAAGCTGCAAACCGCACCGGAATCTCCGCTTCTTTTGCATGATCTTCAATAAAATGCATGATCGCATGCAGACACCGATGCACGGCACCGCCGTCTTCCTCACTGTCGCAGAAATCCACCCGTCCGGGGCGCTCCTGATACTTTGCCACATGAACCGCATGGGAAATCAGCTCTTCAATGCCTTCGTTTTTGGCTGCGGAAATCGGAACAACCGGAATGCCCAGAAGCGCCTCCATCTGATTGACCAGAATGGAGCCGCCGTTTTCCCGCACCTCATCCATCATATTAAGCGCCAGCACCATCGGGATATCCAGCTCCATCAGCTGCATCGTCAAATAAAGGTTCCGTTCGATATTTGTCGCATCCACGATATTGATAATTCCTTTTGGGTGCTCCTCCAGCAGAAAGTTTCTCGTCACAACCTCTTCGCTGGAATAGGGGGACATCGAATAAATGCCCGGCAGATCCGTTACCAGCGTATTTTCCTGTCCACGGATCTGACCGTCCTTTCGGTCTACCGTAACACCCGGAAAGTTTCCGACATGCTGATTTGAGCCGGTCAGCTGATTAAAAAGTGTCGTTTTTCCGCAGTTCTGGTTGCCGGCAAGGGCAAACGTCAGCACCTCCTGATCCGGCAGCGGATCTTCCTTTTCCTTATCGTGATATTTTCCCTCTTCTCCCAGACCCGGATGCGGAATCGGCTTCCCCATCTGCCGGGAAGTCTCAGGACAGACGTCCCGCACATTCTCTATTTCAATTTTCTCCGCATCTGCCAGGCGCAGCGTCAGTTCATAGCTGTGAATCCGCAACTCCATCGGATCGCCCATGGGCGCATATTTCACCATCGTCACGTCGCCCTGCGGAATCAGTCCCATATCCAGAAAGTGCTGCCGAAGCGCACCCTCTCCTCCGACCGATTTAATTGTAGCTGTTTTTCCAATTGGTAATTCTCGTAATGTCATTTTTTCTTCTTCCATTCTACCAGTTCGCCAACGAGGTAGCATACCGCTGCAATAACCATGCCGTTGACAGAAGCGATGCCCCACGGAACCAGATTTGCAACAGCCGCACCGATGAGGACGCCTGCGATTGCAAACCAGTTGACCTGTCTGGGAATCACATCCCATTTTTCGTATTCTTCTTTATGGCAGAAATAGCCAAGTACAACAATCATGCCCACCGGAGGCAGTGTGCAGTTTAAGATATTCAGCCAACCGACGAAATTGTTGTACAGCCATACCGCGGTTACGGTTCCCAGAATACCGGAAATTACAACCATCGGACGTTTACGCACTTTTGTGATATTGGACAGTCCAAGACCTGCGGTATAAAGCGCGTTATCATTGGTTGTCCAGATATTTAAGCCCAGGACGATAATCGCAAATACCGTCAGGTTCAGCGCAACCATAACTTCAAAAATATCGTTTCCGCCTACATAAACGCCGCTGAACGCGCCGAAGCAGAACATCAGACTATTGCCGATAAAGAATGCGACTACTGTGACGATAACGGACTGCAGTGCCGTTTTGGAAAATCTTGCAAAGTTCGGAGTTGCCGTACCGCCGCTGACAAAGGAACCGATGACCAGTCCGGCGCCTGCAATGACACTCATGCCCTGATTTTCTGCAAACTTTTCAGCCAGGGGAACGTCACCGGTTTTGACCGCTATTACCATCGCCGTAATGCCGAGAATTGCGATCAGCGGAACGGAAATATAGCTGACGATGGTCATCGCCTTAATTCCGAAAAATGCGGAACCGGTCATGCAGATGCCGGCAATCGCAACGAGCAAATAAGGCAGCCAGGGATTTTCCGGAGCGATCAGTTTTGCAACCGGAATTGCAAACATCGCAACGCCTACGCCAAACCATCCGATCTGGGTAAAGCTGGTCAGCACAGACGGCAAATAGGAGCCCTTTGCACCAAAGGAATGCTGTGCCAGCAGATCCAGGGAAAGTCCGGTTTTGGCACCGACATAAGCCAGAGAGCCGGTATAAATTGCAAGAATGATGCCTCCCAGGATCAGGGAACCGATAAAACCGGACAGGTCAAGGCTATCGCCCAGCGTCTGTCCCGTCCACATGCTGGCCGAAAAAAACGTAAAGCCAAGCATGATCATAAACATGGTCAGCAGCCTGCGCCGTGCAAACTGAGGCACCGGCTGCAGGGAATAATCGTGGTCTTCTACTTTGGTTTCTTTTGCATTACTCATGTCTTTTCTCTCATTTCTCCTGTCTATTTATTCATTTTATAAACCGGATCGGCCGGGTAACCGCCCCGGATATTCTGCATTCCGCGCTGTATGGCATCTTTGGAATTTTTCCAGTCGGCGTCCTTGTTCTGGTAATCGAATTTTTCAATCAGCCAGTCCACATCTGCGCTCATACGCTCCATATTTTTCTGCATGACCTCAAAAATTTCCGGGAAAAAGGTCTCTTTTTCCTTCTCCGACAGTCTGGTATCTGCGCTGCTGCAAAGCTCCCCAAAATGGTGCAGGCAAAAGCCCTTGCTCTTTGCAATCCGTGCTTTGAAATCCGGATCTTTTTCATATAAATAGAAAAAAGTGTCCAGATAGCGCTGGTATTCTTTTTGGAAACGGTCGCAGATATAGCAGGTGCTTTCCTTTTTCTGCACCCAGTCTGCCACGGAGTTTTTGGGCGCAATTTTGCGCAGCTTGTCCCCCATCGACTGCTTCTGCGGCTTGAAATGTCTGAATTCGCCATCCATTTCGGACAGCAGCTTTTTATAGTAGGTTTTTAAAATCCATCCATTGCCGAGGGTGTTGCCGTAATCGAACATTTTTTTCATGTGCGTGCGGCAAAATCCTTCCCGGTCTGTATCCTCCCGGACATCGCTCTCCATGTACGAAGCGCAGGAGCCAAGCACAAAATCCATCAGATCCTGCTCCACATTCCGCTCGATATAACAAAAAGGGCACTCATCCCCCGCATTTACCGCATCATTCAACGGTATCGTATAAAGCTTTTCTTTCACTCTTCTTCCTCCATTCCGCAGTTGCTTGCGCCTTTAAGCCTCTTTTATGGTCATCCGCTGCAGCGTGTCCAGATAAGCGCAGATCTCTGCAAAAAGCTTCTCCGGGGAAAAATCGTAGCGCTCCGACATCTCATCGGTCAGCCCGTCGATCGTATAGCGCACCATTTTTGTCACGCGCACAGAATCCCCGTATGGTGCAAAAATGCTGTAATCTGCCTGCATGCTGTATGCCCGCAGCCGATCCTCGTAATCCAGCTTCTTTTCCGCGATCCGCTCCACCGCTTCCGTATGCTCTTCTTTTACCGCAACATCCAGAAACCGCTGCATATACGGATAAAGCTTCATCACCTGCATCCGCGCCTGTTCCATCTGCTTTGTCAGGGCAAAATAATCCGTTTCGGAACGTTTTACCTCTCTGGAAAGCTCCAACAACATAAAGCGCGCGCTGTAGTCAAACAGAAATCCGTACAGCCCCAGTTTACTTCCAAAATAATGAAAAAGCAGTCCCTTACTGATCCCCGCCTCCTTTACGATATCATCCGTGCTGGCGTGTCGATAGCCGCCCCTGGAAAAAATCTTCAGAGATGCATTGATCATCCGGTCCTGCTTTTCCTGTTTCAAATCAAAAAATTTATCATTCATGTGTCTGTCCCCGCGTCATTGACTTTCTGAGTCGTTTCATTCTATCATACCTGCAGGGTCACTTCAATGTTAAGTTTATAGATTTTTCATACATACTGACCTTTTCATTTTCATAAAATAGTATTAAAATGAGAGAAATAAGTAACCATATTCTGGTATATGTATGGAGGGCATTATTATGGCTAAAAAATTAGGAAAACTTTTCACTCTCGCAGTTACCGCCGGCACCGCTGCTGCCGCTGCTTATTATTATCTCCAGAATAAAAAAGCCGCAGTGCAGGAAGCTCCGGAAGAAGAGGATGATTTCGAAAAAGATCCAGAGGATGACTTTGACGACACCGATTTCACGGACGATGATTTCGTCGATGAAAGCGAGCATCCGGAGGAAGCCAAAGAAGAAGCAAAAGAAGACACTCCCGTCTTTTCTTCCGAAACGAAAGAGGACGGGCATACCTATGTGACCCTGGACTTAAAGGCTGCTCAGGATAAGGCTGTCCAGCTGCGCGACACTGTTTTCAATAAAGTCGGCGACACCGTTTCCAGAATCAAAAACAGCAGCGAATACGAAACCGTAACCGGCAAGATCAACGAAACAGTCGACAAGGTTCGCAGCAACGAAGATGTACAGGCTGTCGAAGAAGCCGCTCACACCGCTGCCGGCGCTGCAAAGCAGGCCGGAAGTGCTGCCGCTGATCTGGCCAAAGACGCTGCCCGCTACGTAGCAGACAAGGTTCACACCACTGTAGCCGAAGCTGCTGCAGAGGCAAAGGAGGCTGCGGAGGCACTTGCAAAGGAAGAGGCTGCAAAAGAAGCAGAATCTGCTCCGGCGGCTGAGGAAAACTCCGGCGATGCAAAGGCTGAGGAAACCTCCGGTGATGCAAAGACTGAGGAAACCACTTCCGAATCCGATGCTCCGGCGGCAGAATAAACAGCTGCAAACAAAAACTGAACCCTGAAACGAATGAGCCTCCGGCTGTTGCAGCGGAGGCTCCTAACGAAAAAACGAGGCTATCCCGCAGTCATAAACTGACGGAATAGCCTCGATCTCATGTACACCGAGTGCGCATCCTCGCAGAGCGTTTTTTATCGTATGGAAACGAAGTTTCCTATAAGAAAGGCGCACCACCACTTCTGATGGAGCGCCTTTTCATTCTTGCTTAGAAGTCTACTTCTGTATCGTAATAACAGCATTTCAGCAATTTTTCCATTTCTTCCTGGCTTGGCTGTCTTGGATTTGAACCTGTACAAGCATCCAGGATTGCATTCGCTGCAATTTCCGGCAATCTTTCTAAGAACACTTCTTCCGGAACGAATCCCTGATCTGTTGGGTAGCTGTCCTGTCCGTAGTTCTTGATACAATGCGGAATCTTTAAATCATCATTCATCTTGCGAAGGTATGCAATCAAAAGCTGTACCTTTTCATCCAGGCTGTTTCCGCCAAGTCCCATGAAATCTGCAATCTCACCATAACGTTTCTTTGCAGTCTCATCCTTAGCATTGAATGCAATAACTTTTGGCAGATACATGGCATTTGCTGCTCCGTGGATAATATGTGCACCATAATCTGCAAACGCTGCGCCTGTCTTATGTGCCATGGAGTGTACAATTCCTAAAAGTGCATTGGAAAATGCCATTCCGGCAAGACATTGTGCATTGTGCATGGAATCTCTCTTTGCCATGTCTCCATGATAAGAATCTACCAAATCTTTCTGAATCATCTTAATTGCATGCAGGGCAAGCGGATCTGTGAAGTCACAGTTTGCAGTGGAAACATAAGCTTCAATCGCATGTGTCATCGCATCCATTCCTGTGTGTGCAACTAATTTCTGTGGCATCGTCTCTGCTAAATCCGGGTCTACGATAGCAACATCCGGTGTTATCTCAAAATCTGCAATTGGATATTTGATTCCTTTTTCGTAATCAGTAATGATCGAAAATGCAGTCACTTCGGTCGCTGTTCCAGATGTCGAAGAAATTGCACAGAAATGTGCTTTCTGGCGAAGGGATGGAATCCCAAATACTTTACACATATCTTCAAATGTGATATCTGGATATTCGTATTTAATCCACATTGCCTTTGCTGCATCGATTGGAGAACCTCCGCCCATTGCAACAATCCAGTCCGGCTCAAATGCCTGCATCGCAGCCGCACCTTTCATAACAGTTTCAACAGAAGGGTCTGGTTCGATACCCTCGAATAACTGCACTTCCATGCCGGCTTCTTTCAGATACTGCTCTGCCCTGGCTAAAAATCCAAAACGCTTCATGGATCCACCGCCAACACAAATCATTGCTTTCTTGCCCTTAAATGTCTTAAGTGCTTCCAGGGCACCTTTTCCATGATATAAGTCTCTTGGTAATGTAAATCTTGCCATTGTAAAAGCCCTCCTGTAAATAAGATGTACGTTTTCTGAATCATTAGATTTTTAACGACTTTGTTGGTTATATTATACCATACATTTCATTTTATAGAAGAGCTTTTATACAATTTTAATATATTTAAGAATTAGAATCAATCCTTACGCAATCCTATTCCACAGTCCCGTCGAAGTCAAAAACAGGATCAGCATCACAACCGGCACGACGTATTTGATCATAAAACGATATAGCTTCGCCCTTGTAAAGCGCTCACCGTTTTTCTCCACCTCACCAACGATCCAGTCCGGGCCAATCACCCAGCCGATCAGGATACTCGTCAGCAAGGAAATAAACGGCATCAGAAAGCTGTTGCTGATATAGTCCATCACGTCGAGCAGCTGTCCGGTGGAACCGTTTGGCAACGGCAGTTCAAAGTAAAGCACGTTGTAGCCAAGGCAGATCAGCACCGCCGTTACCAGCGAATAAACGCCGATCAGTCCACACATCTTTTTGCGCGTTTGATGAAATACTTCCATACAGTTTGCAACCAGCGTTTCCATAACGGATACACACGATGTCAGCGCCGCAAAGCCCATCATCAGGAAAAAGGCGATTGCCACGATTCTTCCTGCGCCTCGCATCGCCGAAAAAACCTTCGGCAGCGAAATGAAAATCAGGCTGGGACCGGACGCCATGCCCTCTTTTCCAAGGAACACATAAACCGCAGGCAGAATCATCATTCCAGCGAGGAATGCAACTCCTGTATCAAAAATTTCGATCTGGCTCGTCGTTTTATTTAAGTCCACGTCATCTTTTACATAGGAACCATAAGTCACCATGATGCCCATCGAAACACTCAGGGAGAAAAACAGCTGGCTCATCGCATCCAGCAAAATCTCCAGAAACCGTTTCACCGTCAGTCCATGAAAATCCGGCAGCAGATAAATCGCCAGTCCCTGCATTCCCGTCCGAACCGTACCGTCCTCCCCTTCTGCCGACAGCGTCAGGGAAAAAATCGCAATCGCCACAATCAAAACAACCAGTACAGGCATAATAAAGCTCGAAACCTTTTCGATTCCCTTTTCCACACCGCCGTAAACGACCGCTGCTGTCAGCGCCAGAAACAGAAGCATAAACACGATCGGGGCTGCCTTTGACGTGATAAACGAAGTGAAATATCCGTCCTGTGCAGGCACGTTATCCCCAGATACCAGGTATTCCACAAAATATTTCGTAATCCAGCCGCCGATGACCGAATAATAGGTCATAATCAGCACCGGGACCAGAAACGTCAGATATCCCAGAAATTTCCACTTCGGACAAATCGCAGCAAATGCATTCAGCGCATTTTTTTTTGTTTTCCTCCCGATCGCCACATCCGTTGTCAAAAGAACAAAACCAAATGTCAACACCAGCACCAGATAAATAAGCAGAAACAGTCCGCCGCCGTCCTTTGCACATAAATAAGGAAAACGCCAAATATTTCCGACACCTACCGCACTCCCCGCCGCAGCCAGCACAAATCCGATTGAGCCGCTGAAGCTCCCTTTTTTCTCTTTCATTCTCTCCTCCGTTCCGTATTTCTTCCAAACCGCTTTGACATTCAAAACCGCAGGAATCCTCCCGTTTTCCCTGCGGTTGTCGCTCTCGTTGCAGCATTTTGGCAGATACAGATTTTTCTTCGATATGCCGTTTATTGTAGCTGTTCTGTAAAAATATGCAACTTTTCATAATTTCGTTTTAAGAAACTTATTTTGGAGTTGTTTCTTTTAATTTTGCTTTTTCGGCATTTTTTTGTTATACTGAATCCGGAAAAATCCGATTTTCGTTTTTCGGATATTTATATGAAACAAATACACAGAGGACGAACCATGAACGAATTTACCTGTTATGTCGGCAATCAAATCAAATCCTACCGAAAAGCCGCCAGACTGACGCTGCAGCAGCTCGGCGATGCGATCCACAAAAGCCGCGCCACCGTCTGCAAATATGAAAGCGGCGAGATTTCTCCCGATCTGGAAACGCTCTATGAAATCAGTCAGATTCTGCAGGTTTCCCCCGCACAGCTGACTGCGATTCGCCCGGATATACAGCATCCTTTTGTCTTTGGCGTACCTGCTGCCACTGAAACGACAGACGTTCCCGGTCGAATGCAGAAAAACCCGTTTTTCCAGGCGAGGCGGCTCTATTTTTATTTTTATGACGGACGCTGCCGCCGGATCAAAGACGGCATCATCGACATCGGCGCGCAGACCGACGTACCAAATACCTATGAAGCAACCTTCTCAATCTGCACGCTTTCCGGAAACGGGCGCAGCAGTGAAACTTTTTATACCGGCACCGTTTTGTACAGTGACATGCTGATCCGATTTTCTTTCGTCAACCAGTACAATCCGCTGGAGGAAGATCTGCTTTACATCTTCAACCCGCTGGAACGGCGCAGTTTCACAGATGGTCTGCTCTGCGGTATTTCCAGCACCGATCTGATGCCCTGTGCGTTCAAATGCTTCATCACATTGAAGCCGCAGGAACTGACCGACAACCTGCAGCAGCATCTTCTTTTCACCCGAGCCGAGCTGCAGCGCTGGAAAAAGCTCAACATGCTCTTAATCGACAACAACGCAGAGGGACTGATCTGAAAAGGCTTTGCTTCTGCCGCTACGCCACATCGCCCGGTTGCTTTCACGTAAAAACCCCGACAGAAGCTTTTCCTAAGGATTCTGCCGGGGTTTTATGTTTCCGATAAGTCTTTTTATGCCAGTTTCAGGCGCAGGGTCTTGATTTCGAATGCCCTGAAATCAAGGGATACGGTGTTATCTTCCACAGCAACCTCTGCTTCTTTCTTTTCCAGCATATCGCAGGTCCATGCCTGTGCAACGTTGAGCGCAGTGAATACTTTCGTATTGACTGCTGCCTTCTTCGCTTCATACAGACGCAGGATCAGGTCGCCGCTGCCGTCCTCAGCCAGCTTCACGGATTCGAGAATAACGTTGTCTTTCTCTACACCGAAGGCGCTGAAGGTATCCACAACACCATCTGTAATAACAGGCTTTACGTTCATCTCATAGCCCTGACGAACTACGTCGCTGTCTGCAAAGCTGCCTTCCCATGCAGTAAAGCCGTAGGTAAAGTGATGTTCTCTGTTGTCTGCATGCATCTCAGGAGCAGCTGCTGCACGGAGCAGGGTCAGCTCAAGTGCATTGCCGTTCATGCTGATACCATACTTGCAGTCATTGAGCACTGCGGCACCGTGAGCCTGATCGCACAGAGCGCTGTAACGATGGTTGCAAACCTCAAAACGGTCTTTTTCATATGCTCTGGAGCGTCTGGTAGGCCGCTCTACATAACCGAACTGCATTTCGTTGATCCCGTTCTCTGCAAATACGTTGACAGGGAAGCCAACCTTTAACAGGCGATGCAGCTCTTTCCAGTCGATGGCAGTTTCGAATTCCAGTCTTGTGCTGTCTGCATCCAGACGGATGTACTGAACGAAGGGCGAATTGCTGATGCGGCCAGTTACCTTCAGGACACTGCGCAGGCTGCCTGTGCTTTCAACGGTTACCGTTACATCCTCTGCAGCGGTGATTTCCTGATCGATGTAGTTGGAATCGATATCCCATGCATCGAACAGACGCGGAACATCTTTATATAAGTGGAAACGGTTCATCGGCTCAGCTGCGAACTCTCTGCCGCTTGTCTTCAGAACAAAGGATACCACCTCACCCTTACCGTCTACGACAGCCTTCACCTGATTGTTTTCCAGAATGAAGGTATCGCCGTCCTGAGTCAGGGAAACACTGTCTGCCGCCTTGGTCCGGGTGTCTGCAGGAACCAGGGAAACCATACCATAAGCAGGAACTTCTGTAAGACCATATACCTTGTCACCGATCTTTTCGGTGGGAACAGCCTTGCCTTCTCTGGTCTGTGCACCTGCCGCAAAGCTTTCCGGCAGCTCAACCAGTGTGTCATATGCAAATCCCAGGGAGTTGCCGACAGTCACGCCATTTCCGGCTTCTACCAGACCTGCAACTGCCTTTGCAGTCAGCTCATGGCTTTCCTCCAGAATTGCATGGAATGCTTTTTCCGCGTCCTCATAAACTCTTGCGATGGAAGAACCGGGCAGGATGTCGTGGAACTGATGCAGCAGGACTTCTTTCCACAGACGCTCAATTGCCTCTGCAGGATAGGTCTGTCCCTTCTGGGCTGCCAGCGTGCCCCACAATTCCAGATCACGCATGGAAAGCTCACATCTTCTGTTGTTGTTCTTCACCATTGCCTGAGAAGTATAGGTTCCGCGGTGAGCGCTGAAATACAGCTCTCCGGTATAGGTATGCTTCGGTCCGCCTTCTGCCTCCATATCCTGGAAGAACTCGATAGGACCTTCCAGTTTTACCTTCGGGCAGCCTTCCAGGTCAGCCTCACGCTTCGCATATTCCAGATAGTCTCTTGCCGGGCCGCCGCCGCCATCGCCGTAACCAAAGGGCAGGAGGAATGCATCCAGATCTCTCTTCTGGCTTCTGTTCTCCCACACGTTCATCAGCTCGGTGGGGTCGGTGCGGTAGGTGTAGCTGGTAGGCAGGAAGGAGCTGATCTTCGTGCCGTCCATGCCTTCCCAGTAGAAATAATGGTAAGGGAACTGTTCGCCTTCATTGTAAGACCAGAAAATCTTCTGAGTTACCAGATATTCAACGCCGCAGCTCTTCAAAATCTGAGGCAGTGCAGCGGTATAACCAAAGGTATCGGGCAGCCACAGCATCTTGCTGTCTACGCCGAACTCTTCCTGATAATAGCGTTTGCCGTAGAGCAGCTGACGGATCAACGCTTCACCGGAAGCCATATTCGTATCCGGTTCTACCCACATCGCGCCCTCTGCGATCCACTGGCCATCCTTAACCGCCTGTTTGATTCTTTCAAACAGCTCGGGGTAGTATTTACGGCACATCTCATAGCCGGCAGGCTGGCTCTGGATATATTTGTATTCCGGATATTCTTCCAGCAGGCGCAGCTGTGCTGCAAAGGTACGCTCTGTCTTTCTGTGTGTCTCTGCCATCGGCCACAGCCATGCCAGATCGATATGGGCATTGCCGATTGCGTAGAATACAGGCATAGTGGAACCGTTCTTCGCTTCCAGTGCAGGGCGGAGTGCTTCTCTGCCTGCCTTGTAGGATGCGATTCTGCCAGCCTCATCCTGCTCAAAATCAACCACAAGGGTAAAGGCCTCCAGCGCCTCTGCGATCTTTGCAGCCCGCAGGGAATTCGGATCGAGCTTGTCCAACAGCTGTCTTAAGGTGTCTGCATCCATCCACAGCTGATATGCGTCTTCATTCCAGATACCGAAGGTGCAGATACCGAGGGTACGTCTCTTGCCCTCTTCCAGCGGGTCCTGATATGCGCCGGGAAGTACCGGGCCGGTTGCGCAGCCGCCGTCCGGAGATTCCGGATAATAATGGCCTGCGTAGGTTTCCATCAGAATTTCATATTCTGTTCCTGCCACTGCGTCAGTGGTCAGAACGTTATCTTCTACGAAATGATGCTTCTGGGTTACCCAGGAAGCACGGTAGGTACCAAATTCCTGACCGTTTACAAACAGCGTGGATTCGCCGTCCGGTTTTAAATCCATGACAATTCTCTTGCCCTGTGCTTCTGCAGGCAGAACCACTTTTCCTCTAAACCAGCAATATTCCCAGGTCTTGCCCCAGGTAAAGCCGGGCTCTACAGGCTCGAACGGGCCATTCATCGCTTCCTCCTGAGATAAATGATCCATTGTGCGGAACGCTTCCCAGGAAATCTCCCCCAAAGGTCTGTAAAAATCATCCTTCAGCGTGCGCATCCAATGCTGCAGTCTGCCACGCCATTCTGAACTCATGATCCCCATCTGAATTCCTCCGTGTTGTGTTATATTCTCGGGTATTAAAAATCAATACCACCTCATTTATAACGTTTTCCATCTGGTTCGTCAACCCCAATAATCCTATATTTATCCCTAAAAAATCACAATCTTTTTTCGATCAGCCACGCCGCTGCAAGCCGCTCCAGACCATCCCGGATTTCGTCCTCCGTCAGGCCGCCAAAGCCGATCAAAACGGTTGCGCGACACACAGCCTCCGGGACAGCTGCCCCCACAAGCGCTGACGACAGACCATAGACTTTCACACCTTGTCGGCGTGCCGCGTCGACAAGCTCTTTTTCGCTGCGTCCGACGCGATCCGTGAGCAAAAGATGCAGTCCCGCATTTTCTCCCGAAAGGTCAAATTGCCTGAAAAAGGGTTTCAGCCCGTCCAGCAGCGCTTCGTGTTTTCTGCTGTAGCTTTTCCGCATCCGGTTCAAATGCCGTTCAAACGCACCGCTGTCCAGAAATTGCTCCAGCACCGCCTGGTCGACTCTCGAAACCGTACACGAAAAGCAGGCGCATTTTTGCCGGTAGCGCTCCAGCAAAGCCTCCGGCAGCACCATATACCCGACACGGATTGCAGGTGCAATCGACTTGGAAAAGGTTCCCATATAGATCACCTTTCCCGCCGCATCACTCGCCTGCAGGGACGGTACGGGCTTTCCACGGTAACGGAATTCGCTGTCATAATCATCTTCTATAATATAGCGTCCCTTTTCCCGTGCTGCCCAGTTTAAAAGCTCTGTCCTGCGCCCGATCGGCATCATACGCCCGGTGGGATACTGGTGCGACGGCATCACATAGACCACCTGCGCTCCCGATTTTTCCAGATCTTCTATGCAGATTCCGCTGGCATCTGACGATACCGTAACCACTTCCCCCGCAAAGAGCTGAAAAATCTTCCATGCACGCGGATAGGTCGGATTTTCAAACGCCGCTGTGATTGTTTTCTCGAAAACATAACGGAGCAGCATCAGCAGATAATCGTTTCCCGCTCCAACCACGATCTGCTCCGGTCTGCAGGACACACCACGGGATGCATGCAGATATCGGGAAATCGTACGGCGCAGCGAAAGATCGCCCATCGGATCTCCCGGCAAAAACAGGTCTTGGTTGTTTAGATTCAGAACGTTTCTGTTGACTTTCCGCCATAAATCAAACGGGAAATTACGCATATCGATCGCATTTGGAGAAAAATCGATCTGAACGGGCACCGCAGCAGACGAGTCGTCCAATGCAGCTTTGGATGCGCAAGCGGCATCTGAAAGGAAAAGGCAATCGCCGCCTGCATCTGCACGTGAAAAGCTGCCAGCCTGTTCGTGAGACGTTATTCCTGCCTCCGGCGCAGTCTCCATCTGGTACAGTTCCTCCACCCGTGCGACAAAATATCCTTTATAGGGTACCGCCTCCAGGTATCCTTCCGCCACGAGCTGGTCATAGGCCAGCTCTACCGTACTGCGGGATACCTGCAAATATTCCGCCAGAGAACGCGTCGAGGGAAGCTTCTCCTGACAGAGAAGCTTCCCCCTTCTGATTTCGTCTCTGATATATTGATAAATCTGTTCGTAAAGATGGGTCCCATCCTCTTTCCACTCAATTACCAGATCCTGCATAGGCTCAGTCCTTTTTCGGAAGCTTAAAAGAGCTCTTTAAGGATACGATCCGGTTAAATACCGGCTCGCCCGGCTTGGAATCCTTGTAATCTACGCAGAAGTATCCCTGTCTGACGAACTGGAAGCTTTCGTAGGGCTTTGCATCCTTTAAGGAAGGCTCGATCCATGCTTCCTTTACGGTCAGGGAGTTGGGATTTAAGTTCAGGGAGCCGTCTTCATTGTAAACGCCCTTTTCTTCATCAATGATGTTTTCATACAGACGAACGGTTGCCTTGACTGCAGTCTGGCACGCTACCCAGTGAATGGTGCCCTTTACCTTACGTCCTTCAAAGCCGCTTCCGGACTTGGTTGCAGGATCATAGGTTCCATGGATTACGGTTACATTGCCGTTTTCATCCTTTTCACAGCCGGTGCAGGTTACAAAGTACGCGTTCATCAGGCGCACCTCGTTGCCGGGGAACATACGGAAGTATTTCTTCGGAGGCTCCTCCATAAAGTCTTCGCGTTCGATATAAAGCTCTCTGCCAAACGGAACCTTACGGCTGCCCAGTGCTTCGTTTTCCAGGTTGTTCGGAGCGTCCAGATATTCGATCTGGTCTTCCGGATAGTTGTCGATCACAAGCTTCACCGGGTCAACGACTGCCATCACTCTGGCACGTTTTAATTTCAGGTCTTCCCGGATGCAATACTCCAGCATCGCATAATCTACGGAAGAATTGCTCTTGGAAATACCGCACAGGTCTACGAACAGTTTGATGGATTCCGGTGTAAAGCCTCTGCGGCGAAGCGCTGCGATGGAAACCAGACGGGGATCGTCCCAGCCGTCTACGATGCCCTGCTCTACCAGCTTCTTAATATAACGTTTGCCGGTAACAACATTGGTCAGATACAGCTTTGCAAACTCGATCTGACGGGGCGGATAGGGTTTGTATTCCAGCTCCCGTACCACCCAGTCGTACAGCGGACGGTGATCTTCAAATTCCAGCGTACAGATGGAATGGGTAATGCCCTCGATGGCATCCTCGATGGGATGTGCAAAATCGTACATCGGATAGATACACCATTTATCTCCGGTATTGTGATGTGTCATGTGCGCCACACGATAAATAACCGGATCTCTCATATTCATATTCGGGCTTGCCATATCGATTCTGGCGCGCAGAACCTTTTCGCCGTCGGCATATTTGCCCGCTTTCATCTCCTCAAACAGAGTGAGGTTTTCTTCTACGCTTCTCTCTGCACCGGGATCCATCTTACCCGGCTCGGTCAGCGTACCGCGGTATTCACGGATCTGATCCGCGGAAAGATCAGAAACGTAAGCTTTGCCTTTCTGAATCAGCTTTACAGCGCCCTCATACATCTGGTCGAAATAGTTGGATGCAAAGAACAGTCTGTCCTCCCAGTCTGCGCCCAGCCATTTTACGTCCGCCTTGATCGATTCTACAAATTCGATCTTTTCCTTCGTCGGGTTGGTATCGTCAAAACGGAGATTGAATTTACCGCCGTACTGCTTTGCAAGTCCATAATTTAACAGAATGCTCTTGGCATGTCCGATATGCAGATATCCGTTGGGTTCCGGCGGAAATCTGGTATGTACTGTTTCGTAAACGCCTTCCTCCAGATCTTTATCAATCATCTGCTCGATGAAGTTTCTGGAAACAGGCTCCTTTGCTTCTTCTGCTGCAGGATTTTCTTTCGAGAATTCAGCCATTTTCCTTATCTCCCATCCTTTCATTTCCTTATTATTGTTTTATCTTATCAAAACAAACATTAAAATACAACATCGTTCTTAAGAAAATAATAATGTTCTTTTCCCCTGTTGTGTGATAAAATACCTTTTGCAGGGATATTTTTATCAGTTTCGGAATACCCTGCTGTACAAATGTTATAACTATACTTTCTTATGCAGGAGGACTCACTTATGAATCGTGCCTTACTCAAACAGGATGCCAAGGACGCTATGAAGACGGCAAATCCGCATCCGGTACTCACCACCCTTGTTTTCTGGGCGATCCAGCTCGCCGCGCAGATCATTCTTGGTATTGTTTCCAGCATCTGCGGCTTTACTACCTACTTTGCTGCAGCCATCAGCTCCGGCATGTATGAAGACAGCGCATTTTTAAACTACGTCCCTAGCATCGGCGCTTTCCTGATCTACCTGGTTGTTGCGATCGTTATCAGCCTGCTGCTCGGTACCGTTCAGTTTGGTTATTATGCGTACAGCCTGAAGGTTTTCAAGCATGAAGAAGCCGGAATTTCCGAGCTGCTTGCATACTTTCCCATGCTGCTCAAGATTTTTGGTCTTTCCCTCTGGATGTGTCTGTTTATCATGCTGTGGAGCTGCCTTTGCTACATTCCCGGCATCATCGCTATGCTGCGTTATTCTCAGGCCTTCTACATTCTGGCAGAAGATCCCAATAAGGGAATCCGTCAGTGTGTCAATGAAAGTAAAGAGCTGATGAGCGGTCATCTGTGGGAATTCTTCGTGCTGCAGCTTTCCTTCATCCTCTGGTATCTGCTTACAGGTGTTACCTGCGGTATTGCAAGCCTGTATGTAACTCCTTATACCGAGATTACCAACGCCGGTTATTATTTAAGCTTAAAGCCGGAACAATCTTATGACGGCGGATATGGATACGATCCTCAGCCGGATGATGTGATCTGAGAATTTTCCGGAAAATAATTATTGTAACAAAAAGATTTTTATAAAAAAACCAGATGCCAGAAAGGCTTCGCCTCTCGGGTATCTGGTTTTTATTTTTCAATCTTTACCGCCTTCCGATACCAGGCGATATCCTGCTTTTTTTGCGATGTCACCGCTTTGCCCCTGGAGTTTCAGCCACTGCTCATCCGAGCCGGTGTGCCGCTTTGTGTAGCTTAGTGATGGAACAGTCTGATTCCGGTAAATACCATCGCCATGTTATACTTATCACAGCATTCGATGACCGCATCATCGCGGACGGAGCCGCCGGGCTGTGCAATGTATTTTACGCCGCTCTTATGTGCGCGTTCGATGTTATCGGAAAACGGGAAGAATGCGTCAGAGCCAAGGGTTACATCGGTCAGCTGGTTTAACCATGCACGCTTTTCTTCTCTCGTAAAGACAGCAGGCTTTACCTTGAAACGGGTCTGCCATACGCCATCTGCCAGCACATCTTCGTATTCATCACCCATGTAAACATCGATGGCATTGTCTCTGTCTGCGCGTCCAAGGCCGTCTACAAACTGCAGTCCAAGCACCTGGGGAGACTGACGCAGCCACCAGTTATCCGCTTTCTGTCCTGCCAGTCTCGTGCAGTGGATACGGGACTGCTGACCTGCACCGATACCGATGGCCTGTCCGCCTTTTACATAGCAAACAGAGTTGGACTGGGTATATTTCAGGGTGATCAGCGCAATCTTCATATCGATCAGCGCCTCTTCGGGCACTTCTTTGTTCTTTGTTACAAAATTTGACAGCAGCTCTTCATCAATATTCAATTCGTTGCGTCCCTGTTCAAAGGTCACGCCGAACACCTGTTTTCTCTCGATTTCGGCAGGACGATAGGAGGGATCGATCTGGATAACATTGTATCCGCCCTTTTTCTTTGCTCTTAAAATCTCCAGCGCTTCATCGGTATAGCCGGGAGCGATCACTCCATCGGAAACCTCGCGCTTGATCAGCTTTGCCGTGTCTGCGTCACAGACATCAGACAGTGCAATAAAGTCACCAAAGGAAGACATTCTGTCTGCACCTCTCGCTCTTGCGTAGGCACATGCCAGCGGAGAAAGCTCTCCAAGGTCGTCTACCCAGTAAATTTTTGCCAGCGTATCCGTCAGTGGAAGTCCCACTGCCGCACCAGCCGGGGAAACGTGCTTAAAAGAGGTTGCTGCCGGAAGTCCGGTCGCTTTTTTTAACTCGGAAACAAGCTGCCAGCCGTTTAATGCATCCAGGAAATTGATATATCCGGGCTTACCGTTTAATACAGTAACAGGCAGGTCGCTGCCATCTTCCATGAAAATTCTGGAAGGCTTCTGATTCGGGTTGCATCCGTACTTTAACTGAATTTCGTTCATTTTTTCCTCCATTCCACAGGCGCTTTGCGCCAAAGGTTTTTAGTGGTTTTTGTTCACAATTCTTGTCTCGTATTTGCCGGTTTCGATGTCGATGTAGCGCACAAACAGGGAAACCTTATTTTCTTCATTCAGACTTTCCCAAACCAGCTGAGTAAAGCTGTCGATATTTCCGGAAATCGCAACCTTCTTCGGCTCGCCGGAAAAGCTCGGCAGCGGATTGCCGTCATGCATATAGGTGTGGATAAATCTGCCCTCGCCCGCTTTCGGATTTTCGTAAGCAAAGGTGTAACGCAGGCAGGAGGACGGATCGCCGTCATCGCTCTTTAAAATAGACATTGCGAAGTTGTAGCCGCCATTTTCGATATGCAGGATACCTGAAATACGGGGAGTGTAGTTCGGACCGTCCGGCTCAAATTCCCGGCTGCGCAGGCTCTGCTCGAAGGTCAGCTGCTTGTCCATGCCTTCATAGATCGTGTCTGTCTGGTCGCCGTTTGTCACGATCGTCTTGTTGCCCAGCACACGAACCGGTGCATAGATGATCAGGCTCGGATCCTCCAGCTTGGATGGGTCAAACGCCTGTGTGCGGATACCCTCGCCCTCCTCTACGAACACGCGGTTGCGGGAGTTGCTGCTTCTGCCCATAATAAAATACGCTGTTACCGCCTGTTTTCCGTCAGGAGTTTTGCCGATGACGATACCACGTCCCGGATAGGCGTTGTTTTTCAGTTCTTCCGAAAGATTTAAAAGCTCCATGTTGTCCTCCATTTTGAAATGAATACGATAAAAAACCGCCTGAATACTCACATCATCTTCTGCTGTCAGTACCCAGGCGGTCGGTTTCTTCAAACGTGCTCCCCGTGGTGATCTCCACTAATCCGCCAGTCACACGTTTTGTGTTTGATTGTGTAAAAACAGGATACCCTCCAACGGGACATCCTATTCCTATGCTATGCGGCTAATCGGTTAAAATCAGTCCGCAGAGCTGTAGTTGGGAGCTTCCTTTGTGATATGAATATCATGAGGATGGCTCTCACGCAGAGCTGCTGCAGAAATCTTGACAAATCTGCCGTTTTCCTTCAGCTCTTCGATGCTCTTCGTTCCACAATAACCCATACCGGAGCGAAGACCGCCCATCAGCTGGAATACCGTATCTTCTACCAGACCCTTGTATGCGACACGACCTTCTACGCCTTCCGGAACGAGCTTCTTGGCGTCAGTCTGGAAATAACGATCCTTGCTGCCGTTTTCCATCGCAGCGATGGAACCCATGCCGCGGTAAACCTTGTATTTACGTCCCTGATACAGCTCGAACTGTCCGGGGCTCTCATCACAGCCTGCAAACATGGAACCCATCATGCAGACGCTTCCGCCTGCCGCGATCGCTTTGGTGATTTCACCGGAATACTTGATACCGCCGTCTGCGATGATCGGGATACCATATTCTCTTGCAACTGCGTAGCAGTCCATGATAGCTGTGATCTGAGGAACACCGATACCTGCAACCACACGGGTCGTACAGATAGAACCGGGGCCAATACCAACCTTAACGGCATCTGCACCTGCTTCGATCAGTGCTCTGGTCGCTTCTCCGGTTGCAACGTTGCCCGCAATTACCTGCAGATCCGGATATGCTTCCTTGATCATGCGCAGGCAGCGCAGTACGTTTTCAGAATGACCATGTGCGGAATCCAGAACAATAACGTCAACCTTGGCTTCTGCCAGAGCTGCCACACGATCCAGAACATTGGCAGTAATACCAACACCTGCACCGCACAGCAGGCGTCCCTGTGCATCCTTTGCTGCAAGAGGATATTTGATCGTCTTCTCAATATCCTTGATGGTGATCAGGCCTTTCAGATTGAAGTCCTTATCAACGATGGGCAGCTTCTCTTTTCTTGCCTTTGCAAGAATCTTCTTTGCTTCTTCCAGTGTGATACCTTCGGGAGCCGTAACCAGACCTTCACTGGTCATGGATTCTTTAATCTTCTTGGTAAAATCTGTCTCGAATTTCAGGTCGCGGTTGGTAATGATACCCACCAGCTTTTTGCCCTCTGTAAAGGACGCAGATGCCTGCGCCACAACCTCCGCCTCAACATCCTTGGAGTACGCCTGATAGAGGAAGGTCTGGTCGTAGTTGTCGCAGGCTTCCACGTTCGGATCATCCCCGAACGACAAGCGATACGTTTCTCGATTGAGCATGAAGTATCTCGCCTTTCCGAAATGCTCCACAAAGGCAGGATGCGTGAAATACCATTGCCCATCAATCTGAATCATATTCACGGCATCGCCGTCAAAATACGAAACAAAGACTGAGGTTTGATTTCCAATTCCCGCGCCTTCAACGATGCCCTTCGCGTTGAAGTAGATATCATTGGTAACATTTGCCGCGTTCAGCAGTGCTTTGTATGCAAATGCCCAGCCCCAGCGCGTACCTTTACGCTGGACAAGCACCATTTTGCCGCTATATGTGTCCGGCAGCATGTCTGACAGCATTGTTTCGCTGAGCATCCAGTCTACCAGCGCTTCTGCTTTCTGATAGTCGGTCATGTCATCCGTAATCACCTGCGCGACAATCCCTGCCGCCATCTGTTCAGCCGTGCCGAGGTATTCTGCCGGAATCGACTCATCCAAATGCACGGGAATCTGATGCGCCAGCGCGTATTGATGCGCCGCGCTGCCCGACGGCGTGTAGAATTCCACAACCGCTTCACTGAACGCATCCTCCGCAATTTCCGTAACCGATGCCGGAATTTCCAGCAGCAGCATCGCGTTTCCAAATGCATTTGCGCCGATGCGCTCCAAGCCATCCGGCAGTTTCAGCGCTGCCAAAGCAACATTGCCGTGGAATGCCTGTGTGCCAATGCTGTGCACACCCTTTGGGATGGTAAGCGTCTGTATCCGCGCGGCCTGCGCAAACATCCCCTGCGGGATTTCCGTCAGTGATTTCGACAAATGCACGGACAGAATGGCATAATTCATCCACATCGGATTGATGCCGATTTGCTTCACGGTATCCGGGAAATACATGGACGTAACGGACGTGGAAGCAAACGCATAATCCCCGACCGTTTCCAGCGAATCGCCCAAAGAGAAGGACGGAATCGCTTTGCAGCCGTTGAATGCCCACTTGCCGATGTACTTCACATGCGGCAGCAAAACGCCCTTCTGCGCTGCCGACGGCGAAACGCGCTTCAGTTTCTTGCAGCCATCAAATGCATAGTCTGAAATTTCCGTCAAATTCGGCGAAATATTGATTTCCTCAATGTTTTCGCAGCTCGTGAAGGCATGTTCGCCAATGGACTGAATGAGCGCACCGCCGTTAATGGTTTGAAGCGCCTTGCAGCCGCAGAACGCACTGCTCTTGCCACAGTATTCGGAATATCATGAAGTTTTAAGTCCAGAAAAACTTTTTTACCTGCTTCTTTGAGGTATGCCACCGTTTGATTACCTGCACTATAAAAAAGTTCCATTCCTACTTTGTAAAAAAAGACCGAATCACCAAGCATAAGAGTTATATCTTTCATTTTATCAAAAGTATTAACATCTAATGCCA
>OGXD01000947.1_pt1 | contig 25245 bp, 30 predicted proteins | sample 1576211 | NCBI WGS metagenome assembly OGXD01 (sample SAMEA3541470, study PRJEB24748) | human gut metagenome | biome: human gut; feature: human-associated habitat; material: faeces | place: China | collected 2012
GAAACGAATAACATAGCAAACATAATTCCAGTAAAAATTTTTTTCTTCATAATAATTTCTCCTTTTTTCATAAGTATTTTTGAGTTTTTAAATTAAAACTCATATATTTTGTTTTTAATATGTCAGATAGGTAAAAAAATAAGGACATGAGAAATAAATGGGATAAGAAAAATAAAGGGAATTGGGAATATTCGATCCTTAAAAAATTTATATATAATATGTGACGGACAAAAAGTGGACACTTCAGAAAACGAATGCAACATTTCAAGGCAAAAGAAAAGACTTGGATTTCTCCAAGTCTTTTTGCAAATCGTACTAGCTTTTTTCAATCCTTCTCTGATACGCTTGCCAACATTTCTGCTAAAGTTGCAGCACTCACTTCTTTGCCCTCTGCATTTCGTATGCAAAGTGTTCCGTCCGGATGAGAGTATACGCCAAATAAGAAACCGGTAGGTTCTTTTTCTTTTTCAGAATCTGATTTAATAGGAGTAATCCGATCGCACGAGAGATAATAGCAATTGAAAGAATGTGGCTGAGTCAACGAATCAATTACACCAAATGGAGATCCGTTGTGAAACAACCGGGAAACCGCTTTCCATCCTTCAGTTCCTTTAGATTCACTAAAGTCAACAAGCGGGCCCCCAGAAATTCTATTGTAATCGACGATTTTTCCAGTAAAAGCATTATCACGAATAATAACCTTCACTCTGTCTCCGATTTCAAAGCCGTCATGAACGACTTCTAAGTGCTCTTTATAAAGATCCCAGCATGTATTTATTGTGTTGCCAAAGCCCATACCGGAAGCTGTCATTTCGCATCCGTTGTGTCCGCCTTCCCAACCAGGGAAAAGAACCATTACGTTACCGCCAATAGCATCGTCAACGACAATTCCGGTTCTTTCTTTTAATGATGAAGGATAAACTTTTTTATAAAAAGATTTGATCTTTACTCTGCTTCCAATCTTAATCTCCTCATTGTCCTTTAAGTATTCCCCCTGTTTGTTCTTCTCTACGTTGCTTTTTCCGCATAATTCAGAATTCGGTTCGATGAGAGTAAGTAGACCGTATGGACAATAATAACAATTAAAAGAATGTAGCAGAGCAGACGAATCAATTAGGCAAGAGAGAGATCCATTGTGAAATTGCTTGGAAGCTACTTTCCATCCTTTAACTCCTTTGGATTCGCTAAAGTCAACGAGCGGGGCACCGGTAATGCTACTGTAATCGACGATTTCCCCAGTAAAAGTACCACTAAACATATCAATCTTCACTTTGTCTCCGATTTCAAAGCCGTCATGAACGACTTCTAATACGTTTAACGGAATGTACTGGCAAGTGTCGATTATGTTCCCAAAGTTTCTCTTTGACCTTGAGCAAACAGATCCATCATGTCCTTTGCTCCAGCCTGGGAAAAGGACCGTCATCATGTCATTGCCAGCATCATCAACAACAATTCCAACTCTACCTTTTAATGATAATGGGTGACATTTTTCATCAAAGTAGCTAGTATTTTCTTTGATCTTTACTCTGCTCCCAATTCTAATTTCTTCATTTTTCATTTTTAAACTCTCCTTTTTTTTCTTATATAATAGTTTCAAATTCATATTTAATATGTCAGACGTACTTAAAAATAAAGAAAAACGAAAAAATAAAAAGAGACACATGTAAAAATGTGATGGATGAGGTATTATATTTTATGAAGAAAAATTTATATATAATATGTGGCGGGCAAAAAGTGGACACTTAGGAGATAAATGTAATTTTTATCATAAAAAGAGAGAACCTTGTCCTTTGTCCTCTCTCTGTTCAAGCTATTATTCTGTTTTCCCTAAATCTGGTAACCAATTTTCTTCTGTTGGACACTTTAATTCTTCGGGTACGGTTTCATCATAATAAGCTGATCGCTCTGCTGTTGCCATATCAATAATCCAAAAATCATCTCCATTCTGCATAATGTCTACTGACCATTGCCCTGGCAGATTAATATCGGGAAGGATTTCCCGCAAATGATCTACAACACAATCTTTGTTTGCTTCGTACCTTTCTTTAAGTCTTGCTTCATTTGCCGAAAATGTAATATGATCATGAAAAGCGTCTGGATCTGTTGCTGCAGTCTGTTCAAAATGGCGCTTCATTACTTTTTCATCCCAATATGGATGAATTCCAAGCACTTCATCTGTATCAAAATCTACAAATACTCTGTATTCTGTATGTAATGGCAGCCCATGATAAATAGTAAGGTTTTCCTCTTTATCCGGGATAAAATCTCTCACTACCCATTCTGTTGTTGTGCTTACGCCATAAATTATTGGCTGATTTCTGCCAGATAGGTCGAAATGAGCCATCTGAAGTGCCTGCCAATGTATAAATAATAAATATTCACCCAGTTCTTCGATCTCTTTTGGCGAGTTTACGCGAGCATTCCGGAAATCAAATTTTGACGAAAATGTTCCTGTTTTAATAAAATAATCTCCATCTGGGACTAATCCAAAAACTTTGTAGCAATATTCATCAACGATGTCTAATGTTGTACGGGACAAAGTAGGATATTCCTGTCGGGTTAACTGCAATACAGTAATAGGCACTTTAATAATTTTAGTTGGAGGAATTTTAAAGAAACCATTGCTGTTTACTGCATCAACAATGCATGGCAGCCAATAGCCCATACTAATAGGGTTCTGATCAATGATTTTATAGGTAAGCGGATCAAGATCTAATAAATCAAGCCCCTGTCGGAAAATATCATAAAATTCTTTTTTCTTTTTGGGATTCTTTTCCTTTTTATAGTGCGCCCATGTATCAATAAGATTTTTCCCGGAATCAGGGATGTCCCGCTTCATAGCATTTCCTGTAAGATCTGGCTGAAATTCTTTTGGTAATGTCTTAATTTCATCAAGCGATACAGAAGTGCTATCCGGCAGTGAATTATTGAATTCATAGACAGCCTGTTTTTCCCCGTCGTAAACATATAGAACTGTCTGCGATATAAGATCTGCAACAATTCTTTCTACCATAGGTTGTATTTCTGTTGGTACATCTGTCTGAATGCCACTTTTTATGTCAGCCATTTGTCGGCTGTTGATTTTAAAAATATTATCAGACAAACCAGCTTTTTTATTAAGTTGGCTGTAACTTTCTTCAAATGCCTTGAGGGCATCAGGGCTTGTGTTCAAGAGTTCGCACAATTCCTGTTCGGAAATAAAGGTTTTGGAAATCCCCGGAAGATTAATTTTAAGGTCTTTAAACAAATTTTTCATAATGAATTTCTCCTTTCTTCTTTGTGAATTCAAATTATGTATTTAATATGTCAGACGCTGCAAAAAAAAGAGAGGAGCACTCCTCTCTTCTATGTTTTGCAAGCGAAATTAAATGTCTAGGCATTACAAACTGATCTTGTCATCCAGCTGCGCCGTTAAAACACTTCTATCCCCTACTGCGCATGTGTTGATAACCTGTGTACGGATCTGCTGCGCAAGCGTAGTATACTGCGGATAAGCAGCAACAGCTTTTAATGCAGCAACCATTCCACGAATATTGAGGCAGTCATCCTGGATGTATCCTTCTTTTACTGCCGCTAAGAATCCTTTGTACAATTCATTACTCTGGTTAAAATACTGCGCATCAAGTGTTTTCTTACCAACCGCTGCTTCAAGCTGCGCTTTAATTGATCCCGGAAACTCAAACTGCAGGCAGGCAAATCTTGACATTGTTGCTGCATTTTGTTCATTTGTTCCAAGATACCCACCATTTTGAGTACCGATCAGTACAAAATCTGGATTGATGTCTACTCTTCCAACTCCCGGAACGAATAAGAATCCTGTTCCATCGGTAATCTGATTTGTGAAGCTTGCGAAAAAATTTGCTTCAGCAAGGTTCATTTCATTGAAACACATCAGTCCTCCATCGCTTAGGGCATCTACAAGTTGTGATTCTTCCTGTTTGATGCATACAGCAGATGCTTTTGCTGCCAGAGCTTCAAATTTTGCTGCATCCTGTATCTGTCCCGGAGATAATTTCTCACCGGATCGAGACAGGACATCCCATGTTGCCATATCTGTAAGTTCTTCTTCTGAATAAGAAGCGATTTCTGGAGCAACAGTTGTTTTTGTCCCATAGATGTCATCTCCGCTCATATATCTGTTAAATGTGATCAGATACATAGGCATATTAAACAGCCAAGCAATTGTTTCTACTGCCACATTTTTACCAACAGATTTCGGTCCCTCAAAAATCTGCGCTCTTCCCGTTAGGATATTGATACATGCCTGCCGAATAATAGCTAATGACTCTCCATACGGGTCAACAAAAATAGTAGATGGACGCTTTGCCGGACGCTTATAATTCCGGTATTTTCTTAAGATGTCAACGATCATATCTTTTGGAATATACAAAGTTTCCATTACTTCGATACGTTCTCTGACTTCTGCTTCTGTGCAGTATCCTGCATTTACGACTCTTTCAATTTCTGCTTCGTAATCGTCAGAAGCATTTTTGCGCTTTTTTATATCTGGTACAATTTCTGTAAACTTAATCAAAAATGTATTTGGGCTATCGCTAAGATCAAGAATTTCAGCGGCATACCCAGTCTTTAACATCCCCTTGATTTCTTCTTCTGGGAAGGCTTTCCCCGCATCATTTGTGATCGCCTCGATCATGCCAATTGCATTTGCCTTTTCTTTTGTTCCAAGATAGGCAGTTAAACGGTTCATGACCGGATCATTGTCAATCAAAATTGCTCCAGCAACTTTACTGCCGCTCTGTAATGCCTGAAGAACTTCTCCGCCTTTTTTCTGCATTACTGTTTTCTTAATCGTTAAAATATATTCATTCCCTTTTGCCATTTATTTTTCCTCCAATTTGTAAATATGTCTGCTTTAACCTTATGTTTTCTGAAGCTTAAATTTGAAACCCTAAAAATATTAGGAATCCGATAACTATTAATGTGACTATTAATGCCTCAAAGATTTCGGGTCGTTGTCATCCTTAAAATCTTTAGATTTTCCTGAATTGTTAGAATCATTGATTTTAAAGATTATCAGCAGCATAAGCGCTCCCAATATTACTACTGCAAAGCTAATGAAATCATTATTCATAGCTGCCTCCTACAATTCGCAAACAGCCTTCAGTACTTTTGCTGCCTTTTTCTCATCTTCTTTTGATCGAAATACAAAGTTTAAATCCTGATCCACGTAAAAACGAATATTGAACTCTCGTAAAATCTCTTTCCGTTCTTTTGTCGCAAAAATTTCTTTCATAATGTGTTTCTCCTTTTCTTCTTTTTCATTTTTAAAAGTCATTTTTAATATGTCAGATCAGTAGGAAAATAGAAAATGAAGAATAGCGGTCCTAGCGTATATTCTTATCATTCTGAAATATTTTATTTATAATATGTGACGGACAAAAAGTGGACACTTGTTAGGCAAATATAGTATTTTATGCAAAAAAGAACCCTGGGAGATCCCAGAGTTCCTTATTGAACAAAAAATTATGCAATTCCATAATCGAATAAAGAGAATTGATGGTCTGCTTCAAAATTGTTCTGTGTCGGGCAGAAAACTGCAGCAGAGAAATTAGGCTTCTTTTGCGCTTTTATATTTTCTTCTTTTTGCATATTCTCCTTATTCTGTTCTAGTCGTTCCGCATATTGAGGCAAAGCAAGTATCTGCTGCCGGCAGCGGGTAAAAGCAGATTTCCACCAATCGTCTGAATATCTGACACATCTTCTGATTTCCATAAGCCATTGTCTCTCTAAAAATTGGTCCTTTCTAATCGCTTCATCTTCACTTTCTTTTTCCGCTTCAGTTATAGCACGAGCAAAATGATCGACATAATTCTTTACAGTATAATAAAAGACATGATTTGCTTCATCTTCTTTTTTGCTGAAAAGATTCTCATAATGAAGATCTAATAAAGCCCGATACTCTGGCATTTGTCGCACTTCTGCAATTCTCTGTTTACTTCTAGGAATCAGAGTCTCTTCATTTGCAATATAGTTCAATGGATATTTTTCTGGAGTATCTTCATAATACTCATCTGGATACAAGTCAATAGAAAGATTGGCCTCAATCGCTTCTTTTATACGGATGATCTGCGTGCGGCACATATTCATGCTGCTTCCTTCTGCGTAAAAAGGATCAACAATTTTCTGTGTGCCTGTTTTCAGTTCTTTCCATCTGCGGAATTGGTATGAAAGTTCTTGCTCTAATCGGACGGCTTCTTTTTTCATTTTTTCAATTTCATTTTCTGGATTGCATGAAGATCTGGATCGCTTTCTCATAACATAGCTCCTTTCTCCTTTTCTTCTAATTCGGCAAATAAGGGAAATCAATTCCTATACAATTGACAAGTATTTCCCCATTTTCTCTTTGAGAGACATGTACATCTGAAAGAAAAGCATTTCTTTGTTTGATTGCGTTCATGTCTGGATTCTTCATCGCCGCGTAAAATTGGTCGGTATTACTTTGAGTCTTTGCTATTTCATTAGGCATTTTAATATCCTCCATTATTTTCCAACAACCATTCCTTAAATTGTACCTGTGCTTTAGCAAAACATAATTCCATATCGTAATCCAATACATTTACGATTTCAATAATCTTAATATCTGTTTCCTCCTCTCCGCAGTTACGCCGATAAATATAAATGCTCCAGTTATTCATTTTGCTATAGTTAATTTCTAAATGCATTGGTATTCTTTTGTTATCTCGTTAAAAAATTTTAAAAAGCCTGTCATACTTTCCTCCTATTATCTTATTTTATTTCTTTTAATATGTCAGAAACACAGAATTTACCAAAAAAAAGAAAATCCGGATAAATCCGGATTCTCTTAAGAAATTATAAAATATGTGCTATCATATGCATACTATATTGAGAATAAATTTCATCTCCTTATCATATAATTATTAAAATTTTTAGTTACTATATACTGAACCCCTGTATCGGCATCCTCGAATACTAAGAAATTAGAATCCTCAACTAATACAAGATTATTAGTATTATCTTTACTATATTGCTTAGGGGTGCCATCAGTATCTACTAGCGGTATTAGACAACTATGATAATTTGTTAAAAAATATATGAAAGTTGTATTTGTAACTGTATCCAAATACATATATGCACTGGTGGTTGTTTCCTTTGACAAAAAACCAGATATCTCAAATCTTACAGTCTTTATTTTCTTAAAACTGTCTGAAGTTTGCTCAACAGAACTTGTAGTGATTTTTGGAACTGAAGTCGTATGCGAACAAGCTGTAATGCTAAAACCTAGTAGAGTTATACCAAAGATTACTAAAAATCTCTTACATATATGAGCTACTCTCATTTATAATCTCCTTTCTAAAATGCATTTAATCAATACTTTCATATTTTGCGTCATCTTTATCTACCTCTAACATCTTGAAAATACTTTGATAAATTTTTCATAATTTTTGTCCCTGCCATTTGGGATGGCAAAAACAATTGTATCAAAGCATTTATAAGTAGTTGTTAAGAATTCCTTAAAAATAGTTGCTACTTCTTCTGCGTCCTGCCCGAAAACTCCGCAACCATAAGCCCCTAAAATTAAAGTATCTGCATCATTATGTTTTGCGACGTCAAGAATGAATTCGATGCGGCTCTTTAATACTTTTGTATTTTCTTCATCTGACACATTTTGATACTTTTGAGCTGTTGATTTGTTTGGCGCCGCACAAGTAATAACGCTGCACTCAACGTGCCGGTTTTCTCTAAAAAACCATATTCCGCGAGAAAACAGTGCTCTGTTTAAGTACAATGCTTTATTTTTATGCCGATTATTCCAATCATAAAAAGAATCCTGAAATGTTTTTAATACATTGTACAAGAAAGATTCGTGGCACAAACACTCTTCCTGCGCCTTGCTCCCATCCAAGAATAGTCCTCCCGGATTTTTGTAAGAGGAAAAATTTAAAACGGCCGCAGCGGGATGACCATATTTCATTACAGCACTAACACTGTCCATATCCTCTACAATAATATTTACATTTTTGCCTTTTACGTCTTCTTCAAAATCTTTTGGAAATGAATCATTCCCATAAATTTTAGTAGAAGCGATTGCATCCAAAATGCGGCTATTATATTTTTCTTCCATCTCTTTTGTGTGTTTGTATGCTGCTTCGCTTCGTTGTTGTTTGTTTTCCCAATATTCTTTAACATATGTCATTTGCAAGATCTCCTTTTTCCTTTAATCTTTAAGATGCCTAAGAGAAACTGAAAATATTTCTGAATTCAGTTTTTCGTTAAGATAGTGTTCTAATTCTGGAGCACTCATAGATTCCTTCTGTTCTTGGGTCAATTCATGAATCTGCCGGCTGATTTTCTCCATAGCTTTTTGCTTTATTTCTGTTCTATCGAATTCTTCTTCATCGAAGTTAAATCCTGTCCCTGCGCAGTTATAAATCACTGCTTCCACGATGTAAACAAATCCAAAAAATCCAATTGGTACTGTTACTAAAACCGTAATAGTCGTGTTTATAAAAAAGAAAGGACTTACAAAGAATATGGATAACAAAAATGTTATTCCTGTTAATATGTACCTTAATGTTTCTCGCTTATTCATCAATTTATCATAATAAGCAGTTATTTGAATAGAAAAATGTTCATAGTTTAGCGAAGCGATTACATCACTCTTTGAAAAATAATCAAGTAACAAATTATATGCTTTCCCTCCGGCCGAAAGCGGCTTTATCTTAATGGCCAACTTCTTAGGAATCCAATAAATTGCAAATATAATAAATGCAAAAAATGCAATCGGTCCGATAAATAGGCCAATCAATTCTGAAATAAGCCTTAACGTTTCAAAATACGTCATTCCTTCCGTGTGCTGCAGTTGATCAATAATCTGCGTTAATTTCTCTGTTTGAAACATAATTTTTCCTCCGTTTTTTCTTTTTCTTTTAATATGTCAGATGATGTTAAAAATTGAGAAATTCCTTTTCTGATATAAAAATAAAATAAACGAATATGCATAACAAAGATAAAATGTGAAAAGCAGAAATAACAAAAGCCCGGATTTCTCCGGGCTGATTGCCTTATTATTACCATTATTACTATTAGGACATTATTCTCCAGTAATTTGAAATTCTATGTATTTTCCCGTATCGCTTTCATCGTGTACAGATCTAAGATCATGCGGGTTATAATAATCCCGTGAAGCTTTGTCGTTAAGAGAACTACTTAATGATCTTATGTCAATTTTTAATGACTGCTCTGGTTCCATATGCGTCCAAAACATAATCCATCCTTTGTGTAACGTTCCTCTTTCCCTTATGCCAAAATTATAATATTCTTCATCTATTTTGTGCGATTCCTGCCAGCTTGCTTCATACTCTCGGTTCGCTCTGGTATTGTGCATTTCGCTTGATAAACTATGAAGTTCTCCATATGTCCAGGTTTGTTTCACGTTATCATCATCTACGGTATCAATGTTATCATCGCCTACAGCATAATAAAATAATACTGTATTATCTAAATTAGGATAGCATGTAGGACATTCTGAAAAATCAGATGGAAAATATATTTCATACTCCACCACATTCCATTGCAATTTCCCATCTTCGTCCATATCGACTTTATTTAATCCAATTACGTCATTTGTCCAGCTGGACTCCCATCCCTGTATGTGTTCTCTATAATATTCTTTTGAATCATCTTTATTAAGCACATTAGTAATTCTTACATATGCTTTTCCATAAGCATCACTTTCGTGCTCATACTCTTCATCATCATCAACCCCACATTTTATCTCTACCCATTCTCCTAAATGGGCAGGGGAATCATATGTCGCGCTTACAATCTGATCTTCCGTCACAAGATCTTCTGGAATGGCATCTGATTCTGTTGACATTTCTGTGTTATTGAGTGATTCGGCATTGTCAGGCATTCCTATGTCTACTCTATCTAGCTCTTGCTTGCTGTTATTAAGCAGACTTATTTCTGTTTCTGTGAGAGTCGGTTCTGGTGATGTTTTTTCTTTTCCGCAGCCAGACAGTGCAGATGTTGTCAAAATTGACATTGTTAATAGTAGAAACATTCTCTTTTTCATATTTGTCTCCTGTTCTATTCACAAACTATTTATGTTTATAATTATGGCAATAATGCCGGGTTACCGATGTGTAGCGTAATATTCTTGCAAAATTTTATTGATGAATGTCTTCATCTGCGATGTGTTTACCTTATTGTACCAGCCTTGCGTTTGTGCTACATAATATTTCCCGTTCTTATTTATTTTGAATTCAATTGTATATCTTTTGGAAATTCCGTCTTTATCCATCATTCCGCTACGATCTACATAAGAATATATTGCAGATTTATCAGCGGTAATGTCTGGGGCATAACTCCATACGCAATGATGTTGCATAACGGCTTCTGAAATTAACCGCTTTCGAGTTTTTATCCATTCAAATTCTTCTGGCAGAATTTTTCTCAATGCCGCAAAACGACTATTTTTAGGAACCTTAACAGGACCGGCCGATTTATATAAATTTGTATTTTCTGCAGCATCGTGTTTATTTTTAAGTTCTGCAAAACTTTTTATTGTCAGCTGGACTTTCTCTTTGTTTTGTGCTGTGATAGAGATATAGTCTTTTGCATAAATTTTGCACTCTTCAAATTTTTCTTTTTTGGATAAATTCGTTTGAGGACATTCAAATAAGTCTGTTTCCATTATTCGATTATGCAGAATAATCTCCAACCATGCTAAAGCCTTATCCTTGGCACTCATATATCTCTGAGGCATTGCAAGCAGCATTTTGCTATTTTTATCTTTAGTATTTAGTAGAATCTGTTGGCTGTCTCCTTTTTCAACATAAGTGTATGCTTTTATCATAAGATAAGCTGTATTGATATTCATTTTATTCCAGTCAGCCTTCAGTTCATTAGACAGTTTATAATTTGCATGCAAAAATTCAGCCTTATTATGATAGTGATAGAGTTCGTTAAATGCTGTTGGAATATATGTTCTATCTCGGCAGTCGCTTAAGACATCTTTCATGAAATAGTGGTCTTTTGTTAAAAAAGCGAATATATCAGTGAAGAACATCTCGAGCAATTTATTATTTGTCTTCACTGCTTCAATAACATTTGATACAGTGGCTGGATAAAACTTATTGTTAGTAGTTTTTCGGAATATTTTTCCATCTCTTGTTATAAAAAATTTCCCTTTAAGCGAATATCCCTGTGCTCCTCGTATTTTTCTTGTTACTGAAAATTCTGTTGATTGATAAGTAGCAATGCTAATATTTATATACTCTGCACTTATACGGATTTTTGCGGCAATGCATAAATCGGGAATGATAATGCTTTGATTCTTTTTTGAAGCAAAATCTAAATAATCATTCCAATCTTTTTCTGTGCCAAAATTAGGAGTAATGTTCTCCATAAATACGGTTGCATAATTTCCAGAGCATAGGCATGATTTATATGGTTTATATTTATCTTGCTCCAATAATTCTTGAACAAATGGAATGAGCGGATAATGATTTTTTTGCCAATCAATAATTACAGAGTCGTCTAATTTTTGTACCAGATCTTTTGTCTCTATATTATTTATATAAACAGACTCTTTCTTATCAGACATTACTTTTTTAAAATATTCGCTCCAATCAATTTCGCTATAAATCATTTCATCATTTTCACACTTTGAAAGAATATTGAGGCAGATACTGCTTGAAAGGTAAATATTGTTTTTTAAACAGAACTCTAGTAACGGGTAAGCCGCCATTCTCTTCTCCGCTTTTTCTTTTTCTTTAAGAAAAACAAGAAAATAGTATGCTGTTTTTGCCGCTAATTGCGAGTTCACACTATTTTTTGCTAAACAATATATTTTTTTAATAAATGAATAATCCCATTCCCGAATGAATAAATAAAGATACAAATCATCGAGAGTTGAGCATTTACTGTTTTTTCTTATAACAGTATTTTTTTTGTAGCTGTCAATCCATTTATCTTTATAAGGAGGCAATATCGCAGCCAAGCGTTTTTCATAAGTATCTAGGGATAAATGGCTATGGGGAATATCCAGGCATCTTTTAACTTCTGACAGTAATTCTTTTGAAGGCACGGATTTATTTGCAATAAAATATTTCTTAAAAATCTGAAGTTCATTTATGGTAAAATCTTCTCTGCTTAAAAAGGCAATTTCTTCTTCACTTAATCTCTTTTTTCTTGCGCTCCCAATAATTTTTTCTTGTGTTTTCCTCATGCTTCTTTTTCCTCTTTATTTTTCTGTTGCGCTATACTACCAAGCGCTTCTGCTCTTATAGTTTTTATGGCATGCCATGTGTTATGCCTATCCCATCAGAATGTCTGCGTGTATATTCACAATTATTGCGTTATCCATCTTTCACTATTTTTAATATGTCAGATATTTTTAAAAATTTCTTTTTGTATATTTTTTAAATTTCTTATATCAAAAAAAATTGCATAATTCGTCTGACATATTATAATAAAAATAAGAATGGTTATAGACTATATTGGATCTATTAAGCTATTGAACCGTTGGATTATAAATTATTTATTATGGATGCAGAAAGGATTTATATGAATAGTACAGAGGGAAAGAATACAAACATTATTGATTTTGCAGAAGAAAAAGAATGCCGTGAATTTTCTGATCTTTTAAATGCTTATGAAGAAGTTATGTTAAGCGAAGAAGAAATAGACTGCCGGATAAACGCTTTTAAGGTTCGATTTCTTAATGGCGTGGATGATGCCAGCGCGGAGCAGTTGGAAAAATTGGAAGTTGAAATACTCTCCGGCCTGCAAACGGCTTTTGTGGACTACTCTGACGATCGGACAAACAATGGCGGCGATAATGAATTCTTACGGGAAAAGCTGATTCGTTTTATCAAAGACTATGATGTATTTGGCGCCGTATTTAATGATTTTATGGCAGATTTCTTTTCAAAGCATATTCTGCCGTTCCCCGCAGGGGAAGGCGGGAACCAGAATGACCAGAATGGTGAGATGCCTGCCGGAGAGCGTTCTATTATCTCTAAAATCGAAGAAGTCTTTGCTTCTGCAGTCGATCTTTTTGATGCGGAGCACTTTGAGGTTTCTGCGCTGGAAAAGGCTCTTTTACAAAATTTTGATGTCGTAAAAGATTATTTTACGCTATGTTTTGAATTTGTCTCGCGGGAGGATAATGTCGCGCACTCAACAGAGTTTTCTAACGAAATTGTAGGATATTCTATCATGACTTCTAACATACTTTACTATCCTTTATGGGATTATCTGGAGGTGCGCAAAAAAATATAAAATAGCTGCAAGCGGCAAGCGTATGGCAAAAGAAAAGACCTGTAAAAACAGGTCTTTTTGCTTTTCATAAGTTATCAGTCGTAAATCCACATTCCTTTAGGCGTATGGAATGTCAAAGCCTACGGCGGCTTATGCGATTAGCTCTACGATCTCCCGCAATTCATCTCTTGTCACAAGATTTCTTCTTGCAATTCCGAGTTTTTTTAAATGATCGCCAAGGTTTGTTGAGGCATACCCGTCATATCTTCCCAACGCATTCAGATCTTTCTGAACGCTTACTGCCAGACTCTGTTGTACACCCTTCGGAAGTTCTCTTACTCTTCTACTGTTGATCATACTCTTATCCTCCTGTTTTCATAAATAAATTAAAGCATTTGATAATGCTTATCTATTGCTACTCTTAATATGTCTGATATTTTGAAAATAAGATTGCGGACTACAAGAGGATGTATAGATTATATTTACTTCATTATATTGATGTCTTATTTATATTTATTTTTCTTTTATTGTCCTTTTAAAGCTTTTTAGCATATAAAAACATCACTATATTGATGCTATTCAGATAACTATTGGACAATTCTTCTTTCTGTATATTGCTATTTTGCATCACTATACTGATGCATTTTTGCGTATCAAGGAACCAAAATCAGCAGGGTAAAGAAAGTGTTTTTGCGAAAATATTTCAGCTATGTGATGCATTTTAGGCACATTTCGCGGCATTTGATCATAAGCAAGCGAAGTATTTTCTTTTGATTTACTTCACATATATGATGCCAAAGGGATTCATTTCTGCATAGAGAGTATTCGTTTATTGCATATAGATGATGTTTTTGATATTATTTTGAGATCTAGGCAAGTATTATTGATAAATCGTTCTTTTCTACAACAGCCCTATTATTGCGCAAGAAAATAGATTGCGCGAGAAAATTTAACTTTTGTAAGCATTTTTAAGATTTTTATAGGTATTTTTAAGTTCTTTATACACGAACTCAAATTTTACAGATACATTTAAGTTCTTTTTCACATAGTTTTTAAGTTCTTTTGCATAAAATTTAAGATGGCGCACGAAATGCAATGCAAAGTTTAATATTATTATGTGTGCTCATAGATTTTTCTACAAAAAAATTAAGTTAATGCGGGCAAGATAAGCTTTTCTACAAAAAAATTATATCGAGCGCAAACAGGATTAGATTTTCTACAAAAGAATAATATTGCGCGCAAGAAAGCCGCAGGCGAGATAAAAGGGTGCGCGCTATTTTAACACGCAGCTTCTCCGCTCCTCCCGAGCGGAAAGCCGGCGTGGGAAACGTAGTAACTTACTATATTTTAGAGTTATGCGTATTAGCGATAATGTAATATAAGCCTTGATTTTGTAAATTGATGTTGGCTTTAGACAAAAAGAAAGACAGGATCACTCCTGCCTATTCTTACTTACAACTAATGGAACTGATGGGCCAGCTCATTTACACGTTTGATGTTAGGTTTGATCCAAGCATAGATCTTGTCCCCATCCTCATTTCCAAACCATTCTGCTAACGCCGCTTCCAGTTCTTCTTTTTTCCAATCATCCTGCTGCTGTAATGCTGTTGCAAGCTCATCAGCAAGTTCCTCATCTGTGCCGTCAAAATTTTTCAGATCCTTTGCACGTACAGCCATAGCTTTAATAAAAGCCTCGATCACCGACTCTTCTTCATTGGAACCTTCTTGTTTGGCAAGTTCAGCTTCGGCAATTTCTTCAAGAAAAGCCTTTCCATCTGCATCAAGATCAGAGTCAATATCGGGATTTGTTGGAACCGGCTTTAAGGCTGGCTCAGTATTTGTAGCAGCCGGATCTTCTGCCGGGATCGGTTCTGATACTGCTGAAGTGTCAGGCTCATTTGTTAAAGCCATTTTTTTACGTGGCTTTCTAGGCTTTTTCTCTGCCTGAATGCCGTTCCCCCGCTTAGATGGCTTCTCAGTCTTAATGTCGTACACTTTCTTGATGTGATCGGAAAGTACGATTGCGTCACCTAAGATCAAGAAATTATCATCCGCTTTCTTTCCAGCCAAAAGACTTCCCAGCCAAAGCAGATTCTCTTCTTTTGTTTCGCTGATAAGTACCTGAATATCTACATTCTTTGCCTTAGACACTTCCTGCACAATCGTTACTGGTACGCTGTCTTTTGCTTTTGCAAAAACAACAATATTTGTTGGATTGCTTTCAGCTTTTGTTAAAGCGACATCAAAGAAAGATGTTGTTGTGATAATGTGATTCATGATAAGTCCTCCATTTTTCTATTTTGATTTTACATATTTAATATGTCAGATCTTATCAAAATTAGAAAATGAGGATCTTTTTATTTTGAAAAAGGGTTATGATTTATGAATGTATTTATTCGATCATAAATATCTAAATCTAAACTTATTCTGTCAATCATTAACATTTGGGAATCTGGAGAAAGAATTTTATTCTTAGGGGCAATCTTCTTTAAACAATATCTCCTAATCAACCATTTTTTAAAATCCCCCGGAGGAAGATTTTTAATATACCGAATCAAATCTCTTAATATTTGAAACGTCCAATTGCAATATGGATCGCCGTTGACCTTTTTTGCATAAGATGATGCCCAATCTTTTTTTATTACTTCAATATGAATATATTGCCGCAATCCCGGAAAGCCCTTCTTTTGTAAATAATATTCAGCTTTTTTCATGTAGAACATTGCTTCCAGAATTTTAGTTAGATGCGCTTGACGGTATACTCCTTCTATTGTGTCTTCTGGAATTTGAGAAAATGTAAATAATTTCCATTTTTCTAAATCATCCATATGCCAAAAATTATCTACAATCTCCATTTGATGTAAAAGATCTGGATAAATATCTTTTACTGCTAATAACTGCTCTTTGAGATTTTCATCAACATAAATTCGATGAAATTTATAAATTTTTGCCATCTAAAATTTCTCCATTTCGTTGAAACAAATGAACTACCTCGATTTGTGATTAAATATAACATATTTTATTCTTTTTGCAAGCTTTTATAATTTAGTTGGCAAATTTCGGTATCTTTAAAATCATGGAACGCCAAATTATTTTTTCATTATAATAGATAATATTAAGATATTTTTTGAACAAAAAAAAGAAGAGGATTTCTCCTCTTCTTTTTTGCTCTTATCTACGGCGATTATCCCTGCACCACTGGCGTCAATAACTGCGAAAGCATTTTATCTGTTGTTAAAACCTTTTCTCCAATTCCAGCAAGATCTTTCATTTCTTTTGAATTCTCCTTGCCATTTACCTTCGCTTTTTCCTTAGTTTTCTCAATGTCCTTAGCGATTTTTGCGATTTCTGACTGAATTTCCTTCTGCTGACGGATAAGATCTTTTGCGAACTCCATAAGAGTCGTAAACTGCATGCTATCATTTGATGTTTCTGAAAGAATAGAATTTCTATTTTCCTCAACTTCATTAGCGCAGTCTTCGCAAACATCCATCGTTGCAGCAACTTTTGTTACTCCATCAATGACCTCTCCGCTTATATCGCTTGTTGTTGCAACAGGTAAAAGGATGATTCCTCTTTTTGTAACACAATAGTTAACCTGTCTATCATCATCAATAAAACCATACGATTTCAAAAGCGACTTAGGTAAAACAAGTCCCTGGAAATAGCCGAGTCGGGGGATGTGGCAAGTAATTGTTTCTGCCTTAAGGCTTTTGAAACCTTGCCCGTACCGCTTCTTAATTTCATTTATGCTTGGGAAATTTTTATCATCAGCAAAAAGTAATTCTATACATAATGGATTTCCTAAGTGGAATACCGCTTTTACATAATCACTTGGGAAACAATCCATAATCTCGTCCGGAAAACGCATTTTTCCTGTTGAGCTGTCGATTTTTATTTTGTGCATGTCAGATAAAGTTTTCTTGTTAACTCTGATCTTCTGAGATTCTGTAGAAAGCCCTGCCAATGGAGCCATCACTTTTTCCTGATGGCATTCACAAAAATATTCATTTACCGAAAGCTGTACAAATGTCGTCATTTCCGTAGGATCAAGGTTGTCTATAAATCCTTTGCCTAAAATTAACTCTCCTCCTTTTTTTAAGGGGACTGATTTAATAGCCCCCTCGAAATCCAGATGATCACTTGCTATTACCCTGATGCCATTTGCTTCAGAATAAATATTAACATAAGGATTGGTATTCGAGATAAGGGTCCTTTTGCAAAGAACATTGTTAATTCCATATTTTTTATCAGTTGCCATTTTTGCCTTCATCGTAAATTCTCCTTCCTTCTTTTAGCCAATAAGCATTTACTCATTTTTGTCTAATGCCAGTTTAATTCGTTTGATTTCTGCTTTATTGGCTTTTATCATTGCCTGCGCCATTTTAAGTATTTCGGCAATCTGCTTAATGGATTCTAACGCATCCTGAGACATATCTGACCCATTTGTTGCGGGAACATCTATCTGCTTTATATTGCGCACAATAACAGCTGCTTCTTTTTCTTCTTTTGTGACAGTAAGCTGTTTCACATTTTCTGTTCTTCTCGGGATCATTTCTCCGCATAATTCACACATAATAGGATCAACATCTACCTGATAGCATTTCCCATCTGCGGTCTGAGTAAATCCTAATCTCTGTCCCTTCTTAATTCTTCCTGTATAGAAAAATTTAGAAGGAAGATACATGGCATTTCCGCATATGGATGGACGATAAAGAAATGTTCGTGTCTCTTTATTCACACAATTAAAAATCTTATAGTCCCTTACCATTTCTCGTAAAGTAGGAATAGCTTTAGCTTCTTCTTTTTCGACAGAGAAAATATCCAAAAAGCATTTCTCTTCTACAGAAAGCCGACAGACAATTTCTTTACCATTCTCTCTAAGATTTGAAATAATGTTTTTCCCTAAATACATTGTGTTTCCATTTGCGGATATAGTTCCCGGATGAGACGAGATAGTCTTCCCGTATTTCTTTGGGTCAAGAGAGGTTTGGCTTTTTGCTGCCAATCTCATAATCCAACAATCTTCTAACTCATCATATAAAATGGCAATATAATCGCCCGGAGTAAACATTCCCCGGGCGTTGATCGTTTTCTGATTTTGTTTTGAAACAGAGACCTTTCGTGTATCGAAATACCTGTCTTTCTGTTTAGCGTTCTGTTTTGTTGGTCTTAATTCAAACTCATTCGGCTTTGTAGTCCGAAAAATATCAAATATTCCAATAAATGGGACAGTGATATTGACTGTATTATAATATAATGCAGCCGCTAAACTGTTCCTATCTTTTCTTGCTGTTCCAGATACCTTTTTGGTTGATATTAACCTCATTTTTCCTTCATTCATAAGTATTCTCCCTTTCCTGCATCGTGCAGTTTACCTAATAACCATAAAAATAATCTTTCTTACGCTCGTAAAATATTTTTTGTTTTTATACCCTCCTGTTTTCTTTTATAAAAAATTTTATTATCATTTTTAATATGTCAGATTTCCACAATATAAGAATGTGTAATAAAAATGAATAAAGCACCGGATTTTGTATTTATCCGATGCTTTGTGCGCAAATTATTGTAATGTGTATGTATTAGCACCTGTTACAGTTAAGGTATCACCAGGAACAAGTTCGCTCCCATCTTCAGCAACCCATTTTGTTCCGGTATAATCTGCTGGAATATTTGGAGCAATAATAATGCTATTTGCTTCCATATCCCATTCTCTGTAATTATTTTCGCCAATAGCAAAAATAATAGGATATTTTTCGGGAATTTTGCCAGTATAGTCTTCCATAATAATTGTTCGGTCTACGGAAACACTTCCGTTATTACCATTTGGATACTTATATGATGCGACAACTTCGGCCCGAATTATTCCTGTCTGCCAATCAGAAGATATAATATCGATTGTATAATCCAGATTTTTTGCATTCAATTCTTCTGTTAAAGCTGAAATGTATGCTGCTTCAAATTCTTCATTTGTGCTTGGAGAATATTGTGTTTTGTCAAGCAATAATTTTGCGGCAGATTCCATTGCGCTTATGGTTGCTTGTGAAATTTCGTCGCTTCGATAATCTCGTCCACTCATTGTATAAACAATTACTATTGAAAAAATCAATGCGACAATTACTGCAATCGCTGTTGTAATCTTTTTCATATCTTTCCTCCCTTACCGATATGTTATTTCATGAGGGACAATCAAAAAAGTCATTGTTATTTTTTGCGAATGTCCATTTAGATCCCATAGTTCACAAGACATATAATAAGTGCCTTTAGTAGAACAACGAATTTGTCCAGTTGATTCATTATATTCAAAATTTCCATCTGGAGTATTGCTAAGGTCTGTCTCAGAAAGAACAGGATTTCCATTAGCGTCTTTTATATCAAGGACTTTAATGATGAATGAACTTGCAGACAAACCTGGCACATAATCATCGCTCCCTTTTTCTTTAATTTCAAATAAATCTTTTATGTTAACTGTTTCATCTGTATAGATTCTACATCCATTATATTTATAACTATAAGTTAGCTTTGTATCAAAAGTAACATCAACATTTTCTTTTGCTGCTTCTAAAATTTCTACCTTTTCTCCAATTATTCCGGGCACACCTTTTGTGTTGCCGTCATATGTTTTTTCAAAGCAAAGATAAAACAATCCGCCGACAATAACTGCCGATAAAGCAATTATGAATATTTTTTTTAATATATTTGTCATAAAAATTCTCCTTATCCTCTTATGCTCCCAACATCCATTCTGTTAGAATAGAAAGAATAGGGTTTAATCCGCCGCCAATTGTTAAAGCTAAGATAACCCCTATAAACAATATAACCGGGAACATATCAATAACAATATCTCCTAACTGTTTTACTAATTCAGACATAAAACTGCCTCCTTAAGTTGCAAAATTTGCGGTGCCTACCATTGAGACACCGCTGTTAAAAGATTGTAAAATGTCAAAATTACAAAAACTGCAGTTCCTGCGAATAATGCAACTTCCATTACTTTTTCAATTACCTTGTCCATACAAAGCCTCCATTATCTCGCAATTTTTGTTTTTGTGTGCGTTGTTTCAAATCCGAATAAAGCAATCTTGTAGTCATAATTCAAATCCAAAACGGCATATTTACTTAAAGCGCTTGTTTCGTTATAAATCGTTACATTTAAGTCATACCCTTTATTTCTTGCGTCTTCTTCGCAATTGGTAATTACTTCTGGATTAAGATTGCTTGCAGATATAATTGCTTGTGCATTAGAAGCATAGTCATTTGCAGAAATCGCATTGTTGTTAGCCCCAACAATATTAAGCAAACTTACTGCACACAGGATCAATAAAATGATGTCTAATACTGTTTCAACTATTTTTCCCATACTTTTCCCTCCTTAACTCAGTAAACTCATAACAGTTGTAAATACGTTGTAGAGAAGCGCGCCACCATATACTAACAAAACAAATACGCATGGCAGAATTGGGAAATAAATATAGACTGTTGAAAAAGCATTATCTCTTTCAATTCTTCGTTTTTCTGCTTCAGATAACATCCTCATATTTGTTTCTGCAATTGTCCCAATATTCTGCGCCGAGCCAGTTCCCTGACTAATGGAATATAAAGTCCTCATTGCGTCCTCTACGCCATCTATTTCAAATCGGTCAAGAAATGTTAAATAACTGTTAGGATCTGCTGGAGCATCAATAATTTTTTGTTGTAATGAGTATAATTCATGCTTTAAAACGGGAGGCGCATTGTCGATAGATTTTAAAATTGCGACCTGTACATTTTCTCTTTGTAATAAAAGCACTACATCAAACACCCATTCCGGTACGCTTGCAGCTAATTCTGACTTAATCTGTGCATAAAAAGCAAAATATGAGATATTGTAAATATTTGATACGATCAAAATAATTACAAGTCCAATTACAAGAACAGCCTTACTTTTTGTAAAAAAGAATAATACTCCAAACAATACTATAAAAATCAAGCCATACGGCAATCCTCGTTTTAGGTTATTCTTTATATCCAATTTCGCAATTGCCGCATATCCTTTTTCAACTTCTTCTTCAGCCATCGTTTTAGCATCTGCTAACAAACTTTTTGCTGATCGGCGATCAAAAAATTTAAATAAAAAGATAAACAAACAGATCAAAAGGGTATTCGCAATCTGCACTACTCCCATTCGATAGACAGAAAATTCTCCTGGGAAACGCTGCTGAATAAAAGCACAGATAATCAAAAGGATAACCGCTTCAAAATACATCAAATAAATATTAGAGCAAAATGTCCGGTATCCATTTTCTACTGCAAGCACCCATTCATTTTTTATTTTTTCAAGAAGCTTTAATTCTTTAGAGCATTCTCCCCCATGAGCTTCTGCTTTTACGATAAAATCATGAAATGTGCGCATTTTCCGGCAATCGTATTCAGCCTCGATCATTTGCAAGGCTTCCTGTTCTCCTAAGCGAACATTTTTTGATTTTTGGATATGATCAATCGCTGCCCGTAAAGTGTTTCTCATTTTCCCATCACGGTATTTCCGCTCCGTCTCTTTAAGAGATGTAAGAATACTCTTTGTATCTTGGAAAGATTGGTTCATATGAGATAAATAAGATGCCGCATTTTGGAATCTATTTTTTTCATATTTTCTTTTCTTTGCATTCAGAATAACAAAAGGGAATACATATAAAAGGCACAAAGCAATTGGGACGAAAAAAATAATCTTAAGGGCAAATAATTTCATCAAAAGTAATCCAATTCCAAGCAAAGCAGCCCCTGTTGCAATTATCTCTTTTTTATTGCAACTTTCTCCAATAGCTTCTAATTCATTTTTTAGTTTTTTAGGCGTAAGCAGCCAAGTTCTTTTCTTCTTTTTTGTCATTCGTGTTCCTCCTCATTCACTGCATCAGATATATCTGATAAGGATTCTGAATCTTCATTAAGCAAGGATTTTGCTTCTTCTAAAAGATTCTCTTCATTTTTCTCGTTTTCACGTTCGCTTTCTGAAATTTCAGAATTTTCTTCATAAGAACTTTCAAGAACCGGATTTAATTGCATTCGTTCATCCAGTTCTTTGCATAAATAGATATCTTCTATTCCAGCGCGTTCCATGATTTTTTCTTTTAAACTGTCTGGAATTTCTTCTTTATTTAAAACCCCTTTGGAAACAATCATATAACATCTGTTTTTCCCGGTAGCAGGGTCAATATCAAAATATCCTACTTGATCAATTTCACGATGAATGAATCCATTTTCATCTTCCTTTTCAATCAGATGAATACCTAATCCCAAGCACATGTATAAATCATTCAATTCTTGTTCTATATCAGTAACAGTTCCCATCATATTGATCATACGCATAGGAATATGGCGAACATCTTCTGTGTGAAGCGTTGTAATACAATAAACTCCGGTAGTCATACTTTCCTTTAGATATACAACTTCGCGTGATCTTGATTCGGCGATCATTAGCCATGTTGGAGATAATCGTAGTGCTACAGAAATTGCTTCTTCATAATCTTGATTGCTTTTAACCTTGAATTCAATTCCGTCTGCTCCGGGATTGATATTCTTATAGTGCCATTCTTTTGAATCTTCAACGGTAATAACTTTTTCATGCTTCGGGATAAAACTTGAAAAGAATTTTGCCGTCTCTGTTTTTCCACTACCCGTACGGCCGCATATTACAATATTGGATTTGGCTTTAATGCAATTAACAATAAAAGCCATAATCTGCTTAGTCGTATATTGATTATCTAAAGCTTCTTTTGCTGTGAATCTTAACCTTGGAAGTGTTTTTCGGATATTTACGCATCGCCCCAATGGGGACATCTCTTCATGAACACAAGTAATTCGCAAAGTTTCTGTTTCTGCCCCGAATGATTTATTCTTAGGATTAAACAATGCAGATTCATGAATTGCCACGCGATCAATAAAATTATTAATAAATTCTGATGTTACTTCAGGATCGTCTACTCGTTCTCTCTTTTTTGTTGCTGAACGAATCCATAATGCATCACAATCCCAATCAACATCAGTAATATCATCATCCGCAACGTATTTCCATAATGGTCCAAAATCTTCTTTTGACAACAACCATATTTTTTCAAAATCTTTTTTCTCTTCATCCTGAATGGTCGCTTCAGGATTTGTGTTTTCTATGTGTTCAGATAATTCTATTTTTTCGACTGCGCCATTTTGTAGAGCATTGTCATCACTATCTTTTTCTTTTTCTATATTAGAATTTTCCATATCTTTATTTATAGAAATATTTTTCTTTTTTCCAAACATGTTAATACCTCTCTATGTATTTTTCAGATGCAAAACAAGGGAGTTTCTGACTCCCTTGTTTTGTTTGGCAACTTAAAGCGTAAGCTGCGTTGTGATGTTTTCAAAAATCTTGTTAACAATATTCTGGAAACCTGTATCCACAACGCCTCCAGTAGCCATGATTCTCGAGCAAATCACAATTAATAATGACATGATTACTGCAACTAATGTAATATCCAACAGAATTTCTACAACTTTTGGCATTTCTCAAACTCCTTTTTCAATTAATGAATTATTATTAGCATGTTGTGGTTGAGCAGGCCCTTAGCTGCCAAATGACTTTCTGCAATATTTTGCGATATTTTTCAGCAGCTCTACTTAAACCATATTTAATATGTCAGAAAAAATTTAAAAAATTGGAGTTTAAAATTAGGCATAAAAAAGCCCCTTGACTAATAATTAATCAAGAGACTTCTCTTACTTCCACTAAATTCTGTTTTCTTCTGGTTTCTCGCATCGCTCAAATTCAACAACCCACACGTAAGGATTCACATTCCATCCATAGCGGTCAAAGTTGGATTTCTTGATAGTATTGTTCCATATTTTGACAAAATGCTCTCTTGCAGTATGTATATTATCATATTCATTGTCAGGCGAATGAATAAAGCCACGGTTATCTATCGCACCTTCTTTTTTCGCACCTTCCTCTGTGATATCCTGTAATCGCTCCACCCTCACATTCGTAACCTTTAACCAGATACGTGCGGCTTCTTTCGGCATGTGGATGGATGGGCGCTTTACCCAAGAGTAGGTCCATCCAGTTTCTGGCTTCTCATCTGTGGCAACATATTTGTACTCGTGACAGAAAATACCTTTCGTTTCTCCGTCTACATCAAGATAATGCCCGACTTTCTGCCATATAGTTTCCCGGACATATAGAATATCGCCCGGCTGATACTGCGGTCTTTTAATGCAACCAGGATACATGAACCCAAGCGGATTACTGCTATCTCCGCCTTTCCCAACCGGTATACCATTCATATTTTCCGGCAGTTTGATAACTCGCCTTGTGCAAGTCTTTCTTCCGTCCAGAATCGCCCGAACCATTTCTGTGTTGAATAAAATCGGTTTAATTGTCATCTACTCCACCGCCTTCCACGATCTCGATTGCCTTTTCATAGGCTATAAGCATTCCTAATTCCTTTGGTTTGTCATTTATAATATCATCAAGTACCCTATTTACTGGTACAAGGCTTTTCAGCTTTTCCAACTGCTCCACAACCTTGTCCGGGTCGTAGGCGGTCGGCTGCGCATCCACAAAATCAAGAATTGCTTTCATTTGGCTGCTGTTATACTGCCTACCGTTAAAAACCAAGTTGTCCGCATCAATCAGTCTCTTCATTCGCCCTCCTGTTCCATGCTTCTACAAATTCGCCCCAGTCATATGTACCAGTACAAAACTCCAAGCCGCATTTGCAATGAATGTTAATAGGGTCGCCACCACTATCTGGGTCAATAAATGTCGGGTGCCAATCCCTACTCGGTTCATACACATCTTTTTCAATATCTATACTGTGTCCACAAAACGGGCATGGCTTAAGCTCTTCACTCATTCTTCATCCTCCCATTTCAGCTTTTGACCGCAACTTGGGCAATGGGCGGAATTATCACTTTTAAAGCATCTCGGGCATGATGGACAAATCATTGCGTTTCCCATAATTCTCGGTCGCTTCGCTGTCTGTTTCT
>OGXD01000958.1_pt1 | contig 25081 bp, 21 predicted proteins | sample 1576211 | NCBI WGS metagenome assembly OGXD01 (sample SAMEA3541470, study PRJEB24748) | human gut metagenome | biome: human gut; feature: human-associated habitat; material: faeces | place: China | collected 2012
GTACCTTACGTTGAAAACGGCCCGGACGCAGAATAGCCGGATCCAGGATATCGACACGGTTGGTCGCAGCCATGACGATGATACCCTCATTCACACCAAAGCCATCCATCTCAACGAGAAGCTGGTTTAAAGTCTGCTCACGCTCATCGTGACCGCCGCCCATGCCGGTGCCTCGTCTACGGGCTACCGCATCGATCTCATCGATAAAAAAAATACACGGCGCTGCCTTCTTGGCATCCTCAAATAAATCGCGGACGCGGGACGCTCCCACACCGACAAACATCTCTACGAAATCAGAACCGGAAATGGAGAAAAACGGTACGCCTGCCTCACCGGCTACTGCCTTGGCAAGCAGAGTCTTACCAGTTCCCGGAGGGCCTACTAAAATAACGCCCTTCGGAATTCTCGCTCCCACACTGGTATACTTCTGCGGATTTCTTAAAAAGTCCACCATCTCCTCCAGATCTTCCTTTTCCTCCTGAAGACCTGCCACATTTTTAAAGGTAACATTGCTGGTGTTGGTCATGCGGGCACGGCTCTTGCCAAAGTTCATCATCTTGGCATTGGTTCCGCCGCCGGCACCGGCTCTCATATTCATGATGATCAGCATCAGAACGACCGCGCCTACGGAAACAGCCACCGGAAGAATGATGCTCATCCAGTAGCTGGTCTGCGGAACATCGTTCATACTGTAGTCAATGTCCATATCCTGAAGCATCTGCTGGGTCTGGTTTACATCGGTGGAGCTTGCCAAGTGGGGCGTGGACGTCAAGTATCACCACCATGAGGTCGGCGGCTCCGGCCAGCTGGAGATCGAGGTCGAGCTGGGCGAGATGACCCGTCTGGCAGACGCCACGATGGCCGCGAAATACGTCATCCGCAATACGGCCGCCGCGAACGGCATGACGGCCACACTGATGCCGAAGCCCATCTACGGCGAGGCCGGCAACGGCATGCACGTACACATGCTCCTGCGCAAGAACGGTCAGCCCGTGTTCTACGATCCGGACGGCTATGGCCAGCTCAGCCGCACGGCCATGCACTTCATCGGCGGCCTGCTGACGCACGCCCGCAGCCTCTGCGCCATCACGAACCCCAGCACGAATTCCTACAAGCGCCTCATCCCCGGCTTCGAGGCCCCTGTCACCATCGGCTATGCCATGGCGAACCGCAGCGCCGTCGTGCGCATCCCGGCCTATGTTAAATCGCCGGACAAGAAGCGCTTCGAGCTCCGCAACCCGGACGCGATGTGCAACCCGTACTTTGCCTACGCTGCCATTCTGATGGCAGGCCTCGACGGTATTGAGCACGAGATCGATCCGGCAGGACGTGGCTGGGGGCCGTTTGACTTCAATCTCTTCGACCTCCCGGCAGACGAGCGCAAGCGCCTCGGCCACCTGCCCGCCAGCCTCGACGAAGCGCTCGACGCGCTGGAAGCGGATCACGACTATCTCACGCGCGACGGCGTGTTCCCGATGCCGCTGCTCGAGACGCTCGTCAAAACGCTCCGCGCCGACGCGCAGGAGATCAGCCGCATCCCGCACCCAGCGGAGTTCGACCGCTATTTCGATCTCTGACCGAACCGTATTGGCCCCGTATTCCTTCCGGAGTACGGGGCTACGCGTGCAGAAGCCCAGAAGTATGACGCGGGAGGGGCTAAGCGGTGTTCCAGTCGAGACGATCCGCAATTTGATTTTCTGGAGGAAGCAAAAAATGAACAAAGAAACAATCCGGCAGGCGGGGCCTGCTGCCAACATCGGCCACAGACTCTTTGCCCTCCATTCGGCTGCATGCATTCTGCGGGGTCTCATCGGATGAGGGGCACCAGGATCGCCGGGCTGCTGATTCGCCAGGCCCGTCTCCGGCGGGACTGGAGTCAGGACGGCCTGTGCCTGGGCATCTGTACTCCCTCCTACCTGTCCAAGATCGAGCAGGGCAAGGCAGAGCCCTCTCCGGAGGTGACGGAGCTTCTGCTTCGTCGTCTGGGCCTTGTCTGGATACCGGAGCCGGAGGATCTGAAGCCCTGCTGGAACGCCCTGCTTTCCGGCAGTCCCGGCTTTTTCCTTTGCTATGAGCAGCTGGTACTGCCCCAGCAGGAGAGACTTGCCTGCAGTCCGCTGGCGGCGGACATCCTGTTGCTGGCTGCCTTTTACACAGATACCATGCAGCCCCTGTCGGAGGAATGGGAGCCGTTTCTCTCCACCCGGCAGCTGGCTCTGCAGCGTGCTCTGCAGGGGCGGTGGGACGAGGCCGCGCGGCTGGAACCACTGCCGCTGCTGTCCTCGCTCCACGGGAAAGCCCTCTACACAAAGGGGGAGTATACAACCGCCATCGAGGTGCTGCGAGACGCCTACCGCTCGGCGGCAGACGCAGGTTATCCCCATATGATGCTTTCCTGCCGTATTCTTATAGGAAACGGCTACTCAGATCTGGGCCGCATGGAGGAAATGATGACCCATTTTTCTGTAGCGGAGCATCTGGCAGAGGCTCTTGGCGACACGGACAGTCTGGCCTCCCTCCGCTACAATACCGCTGCCACGCAGCTGCAGCTCGGCCAGCCAGAAAAAGCCCTGCCCTACTTTTCCGCCCTCCCGCATCCCAGCTTTCTGGACCTGCACAAGCTCGCCATCTGCCATGAACAGTTAGGGCACCGGGAGCAGGCATTGTCAGCCGTCCAACAGGCGGAGTCTCTGGCCGCCGGCGAGACAGAGCGGCAGATGCTGGCGCTGGTACGCTATCGGCTGGAGCATGCGGATTACATTCACGACAGCGCCTACGGCGCTCAGCTGCTGGATTGCTTCCGGCAGCTGCAGGAGACATCCCCCATGGGCTTCACCCGGTTCCACCTGCAGTGGGTGCTGGCATGGTACAAGGCGAACCGCCAGTACCGCCAAGCTTGCCGCCTGCTGGAGGAGTTTCCTATAATATAGTGTTTTTGCCAATCTAAGCGTGTCATTCTGGGAATAATTTTCCCATGATGACATGCTTTCTTTTTGTAAGGAGCTGTGCGATAATTATAACCACGAGGTGAACACTATGAAACAAACACTCTGGACGCGGGAATTTACCCGCATTACTGCCGCCACAGCACTGGGCGCCGCAGGCGGCATCATCAGTCAGTTTGCCCTATCGTTTCTGGTCTTTGACGAAACCGGCAGCACGCTGGCAGCGGCGCTGGTGGTCGCCATCCAGCTGATCCCGATGGTGCTGCTGCCGCTGGTCGTCGCTCCCATGATGGATCGTCTGCCGCGTAAGCCTTTTCTGGTGTGGGGCGACCTGCTCAACGGCGTGTGCTACGCCGGGGCAGGACTGTTTCTGTTGCACAGTTCCTTTTCCTATATTGCTTATCTGGCCTTTTCCCTGCTCGTGTCGTGCCTCGGGGCCTTCGACGAGCTGGCCTATAACAGCTTTTATCCCCTGCTGTTGCCGAAGGGGCAGGAAGAGCGGGCCTACACCGTCTCAGCCATGCTCTATCCCATTTTGAAGGTTCTGATCATGCCGCTGGCGGCGGTGCTGTACGATAAGCTGGGCGTGGGACGGCTTCTGCTGATACAGGCCGCGCTTTCGGTACTGGCGGCCTTCCTGGAAAGTCGCATTCGCGTGCAGGAAAGCCGCCGGGATCAGGAGCCGCTGCTGTCTCTGAAAACATGGTGGCGGGATGTCCGGGAAGCAGCCGCCTATCTGCGGCAGGAGCACGGCCTGCACGGGCTCTATGCGTACATGTCCGTTACCAACGGCATGGCCTCGGGCTATTCTCCCTTGCTCATCGCCTTTTTCCGCACGGCGCCGGGCTTCACTACCGCCATGTATTCCTTTTTCTCCGTTGCGGAATTTGCCGGGCGCACCATCGGCGGAGCCATCCGCTACCGCTACTCTCTCCCGGAGAAAAAACGCTTTGGCTTTCTGTTCGGTGTGTATCAGACCTATGAGTTGATGGACACCTGCCTGCTGTGGCTGCCATATCCCCTGATGCTGGTGAATCGGGCGATCTGCGGCTTTCTGGGCATTCAAAGCGCCACCATCCGTCAGGCGGCAGTCCAGCGCTATATTCCAGACCGGCTGCGTGCCCGGCTCAATGCCTATGAGTCCATGCTCTGCACAGCGGCGGGAGCGGCGCTCTCTCTGGCCATCGGCGCACTGGGAGAGGTGCTGGATTACCGTCTCTGCATGACCGTCTGCGGTCTGATCACCATGGCGGTGTGCTGGCTGACGGTATTTCTGCGGCGGCGTCAGGTGCGTCAGGTGCTGGCGGATCGTCCCGGTGTGGACCAGATCCGGTAGATACCGGTCCGGTTTTGTTTCCGAACATAGGGCAAAGCGGCTATGGCCACTTTTTCACGAGGCAAAGCCGGCACAACTTTTTTCGATCTTTTTGCATCGAATATCCCCCGGGGGAGCTTCCGGAACTGAATTTCGTATGCTAAAATGCATCACGAGAACGGGCGAAAGGGCCCGAAATGACAGGAGGACCACCCCCAATGAAACGAATTCTTGCACTGCTGCTGGTGCTGAGCGCCGTTCTGGCGCTGGCCGCATGCAGCAAAACCCCGGCAGTGACCGAAGACGAAGGCACGACGCTCGCCTACGGCAGCGGCGACTACACCCGCATCAACCCCGCCATGGATGAGCACGGCGAGATCAACGTGCTGCTCTTCAGCGGTCTGACCGCCCACAACGGCAGCAACGAGGTCGTTGCCGGTCTGGCTGAATCGTGGGAATACGATGAGAGCGCCTGCACCTACACCTTCCACCTGCGCGACGGCGTGAAGTGGCATGACGGCGAGCCGTTCACGGCCGAGGACGTAAAGTTCACGATCGAAGCCATCATGGACCCCGAAAACGGCTCGGAGAACGCGCCGAACTTCGAAGACGTGGAGGAGATCACCGTTCCCGACGACAAGACCGTCGTGTTCCGCCTGTCCGCACCGAACGTGGCCTTTCTTGACTATATGACCATGGCCATTCTGCCGCAGCACCTGCTGCAGGGCAAGGACATGCAGGAGTCGGACTTCTTCCGCCATCCGGTCGGCACCGGCCCGTATAAGCTGGAGAGCTGGGACGCCGGGCAGTCCATCGTGTTGGTCAAAAACGAGGATTATTACCTCGGTGCGCCGAAGATCGACCGCATCATCTTCAAGATCGTCACGGACGACAATGCACAGGCTCTGCAGCTGAAGTCCGGCGAGATCGATCTGGCCCTGCTCGATCCGAAAAACGCAAAGGACTTTACGGACAAGGAGGGCTATACCTGCTATGACATGACGACGGCAGACTACCGCGGCATTCTCTTCAACTTCTGGAACGACTACTGGACGGAGAACCGCGACCTCATCCCCGCCATCTGCTACGGCATTGACCGGCAGGCCATCATCGACTCTGTCCTGCTCGGGCAGGGCATGGCCGCCTACGGTCCCCTGCAGCGCAACATTTATAACGACTCCAATGTAGAGCACTATGACTATGACCCGGAAAAGGCAAAGACCATTCTGGAGGACGCAGGCTGCACGATGGGCGAAAACGGCTTCTACGAGCGAAACGGCAAGGAGATCGGTTTTGTCATCAGCGTCATGGCCGGTGAGCAGGACCGCATCGACATTGCACAGGCTGCCGCACAGCAGCTGCGCGATATCGGCATCAACTGCACGGTCGACATTCCCGCGCAGATGGACTGGGGCGGACAGATGGCCTGCCTCATCGGCTGGGGCAGCCCATTCGACGCCGACGACCACACCTATAAGGTGTTCGGCACGGACAAGGGCGCAAACTACTCCGGCTACTCCAATGCCGCCGTGGACAGCTACCTGAAGCTGGCCCGCGAGACCTCCGACCCGGAGCAGCGCCGCCAGTATTACGCCAAGTTCCAGGAGGCTCTGGCCGCCGATCCCGCCTATGCCTTCATCTGCTACATCGACGCGAACTATGTCGCTGTCGACGGTCTGCAGGGCATCGCGGCGGATACCGTACTCGGCCACCACGGCGTCGGCATTTTCTGGAACGTGCAGGAATGGACGATCGAGAAATAACAACGGAAAAAAGCATCGGGAGGCTCGCAGAACCGGGCCTCCCGCATGTACGTTTTGACAGGTGATCCTATGGCAGAGCTACTGGAAGTAAAAAATCTGTCCGTCAGCTTTTTCACCCCGGCGGGAGAGGTCCAGGCCGTGCGCGACGTCAGCTTTTCGCTGCGCGCGGGTGAGGTCCTCGCCATCGTGGGCGAATCCGGCTGCGGCAAAAGCGTGCTGTGTAAGAGCATCCTGCACCTGCTGCCGCCGAGCGCGCGGCGCAAGAGCGGCACGATCGCGGTAAATGGCCGTGATATCACGCAGCTGCGGGAACGCGAGCTGCAGAAGCTGCGCGGCTCATTGTTTTCCATGGTATTTCAGGACCCGATGACTGCGCTGAACCCCAGCATGACCGTCGGCGCGCAGCTGGCAGCCGCCGTCCGCGTCCATGCGCCCCGCCTGCGTGGCGCGGCTCTGGAGCAGCGCGTGCTCGAGCTGATGCGCCTTGTCGGCATCGACCGGCCGGAGGAGCGGCGTGGCCTGTATCCGCACCACTTTTCCGGCGGCATGCGCCAGCGCGTCGTGCTGGCCATTGCGCTGGCGGGCGACCCGTCGATCCTGTTTGCCGACGAGCCGACGACCGCGCTGGATGTGACCATTCAGGCCCAAATTCTCGATCTGCTGCGCGAAATTCAGCAGAAGCTCGGCACGGCGACCGTTTTCGTCACCCACGATCTCGGCGCCGTGGCGCGCGTGGCGGATCGTGTGGCCGTCATGTACGCCGGGAAGATCGTGGAGCTCGGCACGGCGGAGGATATCTTCTACGATCCGCGCCACCCCTACACCTGGGGTCTGCTGCAGTCGCTCCCGGCGCTGTCCCGTGGAAAGCCGCGGCTGCATACCATTCCCGGCATGCCGCCCACGCTGATCGACCCGCCGAAGGGCGACTCCTTCGCCTGCCGCAACGAATATGCCCTTGCCATCGACTATGAGGAGGAGCCGCCGATGTTCCGCATTTCCGACACCCATTTTGCCGCGACGTGGCTGCTCGACCCGCGCGCTCCGCGTATCACGCCGCCGATCGGAGGCGAGCGCCATGGCTGAGCCGCTTCTCGAGGTGCGCGGTCTGACGCACACGTTCCCGCTCGGGCGAAGGGCCGTGCTCCGCGCCGTGGACGACGTCTCATTCACGCTCCGGCGCGGCGAGGTTCTCGGTCTCGTCGGCGAATCCGGCTCCGGCAAATCGACCATCGCGCGCTGCGTGATGAATCTGCTGCGGCCGCAGAGCGGGCAGATCCTCTATCGCGGCATCGACATCTGTGACCGCCGCGCCTTCCGCGCGAACCGCCGCACGCTGCAGGCAGAGCGGCAGATCATCTTTCAGGACTCCGGCTCGAGCCTGAACGGGCGCATGCGCGTGTGCGATATCATTGCAGAGCCGATGCGCATCCAGCACGTCCGCCCGCCGCGCGGCAGCTACCGCGCCGAGGCGGAATTCCAGATGCGCTATGTTGGTCTGGACGCGGGCTATCTGGACAAATATCCCGGTGAGCTTTCCGGCGGGCAGCGCCAGCGTGTTGCGATCGCGCGGGCCCTTTCCATGGAGCCGGAGCTGCTCGTTGCGGACGAGCCGGTTGCCTCGCTGGATGTTTCCATTCAGGCGCAGATCATCAATCTGTTTCGCCATCTGCAGGAGGAGCACGGGTTCTCCTTCCTGTTTATTGCCCACGATCTGGCTGTCGTGGAATTCCTCTGTGACCGCATCGGCGTGCTGTATCAGGGCAGGCTCGTGGAGCTGGCCCCGACGGCATCGCTGTTCGCCGCGCCGCAGCACCCCTATACGCGCGCGCTGCTCTCGTCCATCCCCATCCCGGACCCGCGCCTCGAGCGCGCCCGCAGGCCGCTCGTCTTTGAGGGGCCGCTGCCGGACGGCGGCACATGGACGGAGGTCGCACCGGAGCATTACGTTCTGCTGGAAGGAGGGGGCGCCGTATGAAGGTCCGCCGGTTTTTCCTGCGGCTGCTGCCGCGCCTCGGCATTTTCGTGCTGAGCGTGCTGCTGCTCTCCGTTCTGACGTTCTATATCTCCCGCCTCGCTCCGGGCGACCCGCTTGTCTCCTACTACGGCGACCGCGTGGAAAAAATGTCCCCCGCCGAGCGCGAATGGGCTGAGGACAAGCTCGGCCTGAATGATCCCCTGCCCACGCAGTACGCCCGCTGGTTCAGCCGCGCGCTGCACGGCGATTTCGGCATCTCCTATAAATATAAGATAGATGTTCTGGAGCTGATCGGTGACCGCATTGGCAACACCCTGCTGCTCGGCGGACTCGGCTTCGTGCTGCTGTTCATACTGGCTCTGCTGCTCGGCGCGCTGTGCGCATGGAAGGAGGACCGGCCGCTCGACCGCATTCTCTGCAAGCTTGGCACGGTGATGAGCTGCATCCCGGAATTCTGGCTGTCACTGATGCTGATCCTGCTGTTTTCCGTCACGCTGCGCTGGCTGCCGAGCTCCGGGGCCTACAGCGTCGGCCACGCGGACGATATCGGCGACCGGATCGTGCACCTGATCCTGCCGATGTCCGTCGTCGTACTGAGCCACCTGTGGTACTATGCCTACCTCGTGCGCAACCGGCTGGTGGAGGAGCTGCGCGCGGACTATGTGCTGCTGGCGCGCAGCGAGGGAATGGGCCGGGCGCACATCGTGCTGCGGCAGTGCCTGCGCAATGTGCTTCCGTCCTATCTCAGCCTCATGGCCATCTCCGTGCCGCATGTGATGGGCGGGACCTATATCGTGGAGGCCGTGTTCTCCTATCCCGGTCTCGGCACGCTGTCCTATGAGAGCGCGCGCTACAAGGACTACAACCTGCTGATGGTGCTGTGCCTGCTCTCCGGCGCGGTCGTCATCGCATGCAGTCTGCTGGCGCAGGCCATGAACGCGCGGCTCGACCCGCGCCTTCGCCCGGCGGAACGGGAGGTGACCTCAAAATGACAGACGACCGCTTTCGTCTGGTCGGCGTCCGGCCGCAGTCGCCCGCAGCACCGGTACGCCGCGCGCCGTGGTACCGCGGCAAGCCGATTTTTTCGGCCGCCGTTCTGGCGCTCATCGTGCTCGGCTGCCTGTTCTGCGAGGTGCTCCTGACGCACGATCCGACCTATCTCGACCTTGCGCACTGCAATGAAGCGCCGTCGCGGGAATTTCTCTTCGGGACGGACCCGATGGGCCGCGATATTTTCTCCATGATCTGGTACGGCGGGCGCATTTCGCTGACCATCGGCGTTCTGTCCACGCTGCTGTCCACAGCCATCGCCATTCTGTTCGGCACGGTCAGCGGCTGCGCGCCGGACTGGCTGGACCGTCTCCTGATGCGGCTGACCGAAATTCTGCTGAGCGTGCCGAACCTGCTGCTCGTCGTGCTGCTGCAGGCCATTCTGGGCACGGCAAATGTGCTCACGCTCTCGCTCGTCATCGGGCTGACGAGCTGGGCCAGCATCGCCAAGGTCGTTCGCACGGAGGTGCGCAGGCTGCGCAGCAGCGAATATGTGCTGGCCTCGCGCTGCATGGGCGGCGGCTTCTTCCACGTCCTGCGGCAGCACCTTGCGCCGAATTTCTTCTCGTCCATCTCGTTCATGGTCGTTATGAACATCCGCAGCGCCATCACGGCGGAATCGACGCTGAGCTTCCTCGGCATCGGCCTGCCGATCGAGGTCGTCTCGTGGGGCAGCATGCTTTCCCTGTCCGAAAAGGCCCTGCTCACGGACGCATGGTGGATCATCGTCATCCCCGGTGTGTTCCTTGTGGCAACGCTGCTGTGCATCACGGAGCTGGCCAACACCATGCGCCGCTCGACCCGCGAACGCACGCTATAAAACAGGATTGGGACCATCGGCTGCCGCCGGTGGTCCCAATCGTTTTATTTCTGTTCCGGGAAGAGCCGCACAATGGCCTGCGCCGCCGCTGCCTGCTCGGCGCGCTTTTTGCTCGTGCCGGAGCCGATACCGACCTCCCTGCCGTTGAGCAGGACGCGGACGTTGAACTCCTTGCAGTGGTCCGGGCCAGTCTCCGAGATGAGCTCATAGCTCAGCTGCTGCGATTTTTTGCGCTGCACGAGCTCCTGCAGCTCCGTCTTATAATCGTGGGTCTTTTCCGCCTCGGCGAGCTGCGGCAGGATGAGCCGCGTCACGATGTCGCTGGCCACGGCAAAGCCTCCGTCCAGATAGCTGGCAGCCACAACGGCCTCCATAACATCGCAGAGGATGCTCGGGCGGCGGCGGCCGCCGCTTTGATCCTCGCCGTTTCCGAGCAGCAGATGCTCGCCGAGCGAGAGACGCTCCGCCACGGCGGCAAGGCTCTTTTCGCAGACGAGCTCCGCGCGGATGCGCGTCAGATCGCCTTCGAGCTTTTTGGGGAAAGTCCGGTACAGATACTCCGCCGTCACGAAGCCGACAATGGAATCCCCAAGGAATTCCAGCCGCTCATAGCTGCGCAGCGGGTCCTGATAGATCTCGTTTGCACAGGAGGTGTGTGTCAGCGCCATGCGCAGAAGCTCCGGATCGCGGAACTTGTAGCCCAACGCCTTTTCCAGCTTATTCAGCATGTTCTTCCTCCCTGGGCAGGATCATCTGCCCGATATTGGCACGAATTTCCTCGCAGAAGCCGCTCTCGACCGCGCGGATGGCCTGCCGGATCGCGCCGCGGATGGCGGCGTCGTCGGACGAGCCGTGCGCCTTGATGACCGGGCGGCTGATGCCGATGACGATGGACCCGCCCGTTTCGCGGTAGTCCATGGTCTTGCGGATACCGTTGATGCCCTTTTTACACAGCAGCGCGCCGAGCATCGTCAGCGGATTGCGGTAGAACATCTGCTTCATCATGTCGGACATGAACATGGCCGTGCCCTCCATGGTCTTGAGCAGGACGTTGCCGGAGAAGCCGTCCGCCACGATAACATCCGCCGCGCCGAACGGCACATCGCGCGCCTCGACATTGCCGACGAAGTGGATGGTCCCCTGCTCCGCGGCGCGCTTCAGAAGCTGATGGGCCTCGCGGTGGAGCGGGTCGCCCTTCGTATCTTCCGCGCCGTTGTTCAGAAGGCCCACGCGCGGCGACTCGATGCCGAGCGCCTTCTGCGCGTAGAACGAGCCCATGCAGCCGAACTGCAGCAGGAATTCCGGCGTGCACTCGGCATTCGCGCCCGCATCGATGAGAATGGCGTGGCCGTCCTTCGTCGGAAGGACCGGCGAGAACGCCGCGCGGCGGATACCGCGGATGCGCTTGACGAGCAGCGTGGCCGCCGTGAGCAGCGCGCCGGTATTGCCGGCCGAGATGAACGCATCACCGCCGCCCTGCGCCAGCATTCTTGCGCCCAGCACGAGCGAAGAGTTCGGATGCTGCTTCACGACCGCGGCGGGATCGCAGTGCATGTCCACCACATCCTCGGCATTGGCAAGCTCCACGCCGTCCGGGAGCGTATCCCAGCCCTGGGCCTTCATGCTGGCAAGGATATCCGCGCCGCGGCCGACCAGGACGATCTGCACGCCGAACTCCTTTGCCGCCTCCAGTGCACCGCGCACCACGGCATCCGGGGCGTTGTCGCCTCCCATTGCATCCAGAATGATTTTCATGCCTGTTCCCTCATTTCTCCATGGCCTCCAGGTGCGCAAGCGACCGGTTGGCAATGGCCAGATTCTTGTTTGCTTTTCCGCGCACCCGCTGCTCGAGCGGGGCGATGATGCCGAAATTCACATTCATCGGCTGAAACGATGCCACGGTGCTGTCGCTGACATAGTGCGCCAGCGCGCCAATGGCCGTCATGGTGCCGAAGTCCGGGACGGGCCTTCCCTCCAGCCGCGCCGCCATGCTGACGGCGGCAAGATAGCCGGAGGCGCACGATTCGACATAGCCCTCCACGCCCGTCATCTGCCCGGCAAAGGCGACCATGGGGTCGCGCCGGTCGGCATAGCAAGCGTCAAGCAGCTTCGGTGAATTCAGGAACGTGTTGCGGTGCATCACGCCGTAGCGGACGAATTCCGCATCGTGCAGCGCCGGGATCATGGAGAACACGCGCTTCTGCTCCGGAAAACGCAGGTGCGTCTGGAACCCGACGAGATTGTAGATGTTTCCGGCCGCATTGTCGCGCCGGAGCTGAACGACAGCATAGGGCTCGCGGCCCGTTGCCGGGTCCCGCAGGCCGACGGGCTTCAGAGGGCCGTAGCGCAGCGTGTCCTCGCCGCGGCGGGCCATGACCTCGACCGGCATGCAGCCCTCAAAGACGTTTTTGTCCTCAAAGCCGTGCACCTCCGCTTCCTCGGCGGCGGCCAGCTCCCGGACGAAGGCCTGATATTCCTCGCGCGTCATGGCGCAGTTGATGTAATCCGCGCTCCCGCGGTCATAGCGGGAGGCGTACCACGCCTTCGTCATATCGATGGACTCCAGCGTGACGAGCGGCGCAGCCGCGTCAAAGAAATGCAGATAATCCGTCTGGCCGAAATAGCGGCCGATGGCCTCGCTCATGGCGTCGGACGTCAGGGGGCCCGTCGCGATGATGACCGGCCCCGCCGGGACCTCGGTCACCTCCTCGGAGATGACCGTGATATTCGGGTGGCTGCGGATGCGCTCCGTCACCATACCGGAAAAGCCGTAGCGGTCGACGGCAAGGCAGCCGCCCGCCTCGACGCGTGTGGCGTCGGCGCACTGCAGGATGAGGCTCCCGAGCCGCCGCAGCTCCTCCTTGAGCAGGCCGACGGCATTTTCCAGCCGGTCGCCGCGCAGGGAGTTGGAGCAGACAAGCTCCGCAAAATCCGCGCAGTGGTGCGCAGGGGTCATTTTTACCGGCTTCATCTCGGACAGGCGGACGGCAAAGCCGCGCTCGGCAAGCTGCCATGCGGCCTCACTGCCCGCAAGTCCCGCGCCGATCACGCGTACTTCGGTCATGCTTCGCTCTCCGTTTTTGTCTTTTTGCGTGCGGCAGGCTTTTTCTCCGCCGCTTTTTTCGTGGTCTTCGCAGTTTTTGCGGCCTTGGCGGCCTTGGCCGTCTTCCCGGTCTTCGTCGTTTTGGCCGTTTTGGCGGGCTTCTTTTCGGCCTCCTCCGCAGCCGGGGCGATCTCCTCGGCATTCTCGACGGTGTCCGTCGTGGCCTTCGGCATGCGGCGCTTATAACCGCGCTTGTCCTCCGGCAGGAAGTCCGGGCACTTTTCGTTGATGCAGAACGGCTTCATCTGGCCGCGGCCGGACTTTTTGAACATCGTCTGCCCGCAGCTCGGGCAATCCTGCGCCGTGGGCACGTCCCACGTCATAAAGCCGCACTCCGCACCGCGCTCGCAGGCGTAATAGACATAGCCCTTCTTCGACTTGCGCTTGAGCATCCCACTGCCGCAGCGCGGGCAGCGGCCCGGCATACGCTCGACGAGCGGCTTGGTATTCTTGCACTCCGGGAAGCCAGGGCAGGCCAAAAACCGGCCAAAGCGGCCGCTCTTGATGACCATTTTGCGCCCGCACAGCTCACAGACCTCATCGGTCTCTTCATCCGGCACCTTGATGCGCACACCGTCGAGAGCTTTCTCGGCATCCTCCATCTCGCGGTGGAAATCCTGATAGAAATCGCGCAGGACGGTCTTCCAGCCGACCTTTCCGGCCTCGACCTCGTCGAGCTGGTGCTCCATATTCGCCGTGAACTCGACATCGATGATGTCGCGGAAGCGCTCGATCATCAGCTCGGTCACGACACGGCCGAGCGGCGTCGGCCAGAGGCGCTTGTCCTTCTTGATGACGTACTCGCGGTCCTGGATCGTCGCGACGATCGACGCATACGTCGACGGGCGGCCCACGCCGCGCTCCTCCATCGCCTTGACGAGCGTCGCTTCGGTGTAGCGCGCGGGCGGCTGGGTGAAATGCTGGGCCTTTTCCTGCTTTTCGGCAGTCAGGCGTTCGGAGCCGTCGAGATCGGGCAGCGAGGAGGAGCGCTCCTCGGCCTCGTCGTCGCGGCCCTCTTCATACACGGCGGTAAAGCCGGAGAATTTCAGGATCTGGTCGCTGGCGCGGAAGGCATGGCCCGCGCAGCGCGCGTCGATCTGCACGGCGTCATAGCGTGCATCGGACATCTGGCAGGCGACGAAGCGGCTCCAGATCAGCTTGTACAGCCGGTACTGCTCGCGCGTCAGGTCTGCCTGAATGCTCTCGGGGTCGAGCCGGACATTGCTGGGGCGAATGGCCTCATGCGCGTCCTGCGCGCCCTCCTTCTTGCGGAAATGGCGGGGCTGGCCGGGATAGTAGGCCGGGCCGTAGCGATCGGTGATAAAATCACGCGCAGCGGCCAGCGCCTCCTCGGACAGGCGCAGGGAGTCGGTACGCATATAGGTGATGAGGCCGACGGTGCCCTCGCCGCTGATGTCGACGCCCTCATAGAGCTGCTGCGCAACGGCCATCGTGCGTCGTGGCGTCATATTGAGCTTGCGGGAGGCCTCCTGCTGCAGCGTGGAGGTGATGAACGGCGGCGTCGGCGAGCGGCGCTTTTCCGTGCGCTTGATGCCCGCAATGGTGAATTCCTGCCCGGCGATGTCGCGCAGGACCTCGTCGGCCTCGGCCTCGCTGTGCAGCTCGCGCTTCTTTTCCTCGCCGTAATAGTGCGCCGTGAAGCTGCCCGGCTTGTTCAGGCAGCGCAGCAGCACGTCGATCGTCCAGTATTCCTTCGGCACGAAGGCCTCGATCTCCTGCTCGCGCTCCACGACAAGACGCGTGGCAACAGACTGCACGCGCCCGGCGGACAGACCGCGGCGGATCTTCTTCCACAGCAGCGGGCTGAGCTGGTAGCCGACGATGCGGTCGAGAATGCGGCGGGCCTGCTGGGCATCCACCAGATTATAATCGATGCCGCGCGGCTCCTGAATGCTGCGCGTTACGACGTTTTTCGTGATCTCGTTGAACGTCACGCGCTCCGTCTTGTCGTCCGGCAGCTCAAGCAGCTCCTTCAGATGCCACGAGATCGCCTCTCCCTCGCGGTCAGGGTCAGTTGCAAGATAGATGTGCTTTGCGGCTTTGGAAGCGCTGCGCAGCTCAGAGATGATCGCGGCCTTGCTGGCCAGTGGCTGATAGTCCGGTTCAAAATCGTGCTCCAGATCGACGCCCATCTTGCTCTTGGGCAGGTCGCGCAGGTGGCCCATGCAGGCCTCGACGCGATAATCCGGGCCGAGATATTTTCCAATGGTCTTTGCTTTAGACGGTGACTCGACGATCACCAGATTCGATCCCTTTGTCATGAAGGGAACCTCCATATATCCATTATCCTCCGGCGCGCTGATAGCGGTTGCCGGGAAGCTTTTTGGCCAGCCCCTTGATCTGGAGCATGGTCATGGCCGCAAGCAGGCGCTGCGGCGGAAGGCCCGTATGCTCCGTGAGAAGATCCGCAAGGATCGGCTCCGGCGTCAGGGCGGCATAGACCGCCGCTTCGTCGCCGGACAGGGCGGGCGGTGCTTTCTTTCTGTCACTATAAGGCCTTGCAGGCGGATTGTCAATGTCTTTTTTGTCGAGGGCTGGGGACTTTTCCGGTGAAGGCGCTGCCGGTCGGGCCGGTTTTGCCGGTCTCTCCGGCAGGGGCTGCGCAGGGACGGCCGCTGCGTAATGCGACCCAAAGCGCTGCTCCATCACCTCGCGGCGGCGACCGTCCGCCAGCTTGCCCGGAAACAGGTGTGTGTATTCCTGCAGCAGTTCCCAGCCGTTTTCGGGCATGAGCGCACCCTCGCGCAGCAGGCGATTCGTCCCCTCGCACGAGGCGACGCCGAGATTGCCGGGAATGGCAAATACGTCCCTGCCCTGCTCCAGCGCCAGCCGCGCCGTGATGAGCGCACCGCTCTGCGCCGAGGCCTCGACCACGAGAACGCCAACGGAAAGGCCGCTCAGAATACGGTTGCGCACCGGGAAATTGCCGCGCATCGGGCTCGTCCCCGGCGGGTATTCGCTCAGGAGGCAGCCTCTCGACGCGATCTGCGCAAACAGCTGGCCGTTTTCCGGCGGATAGGCGATGTCGAGCCCGCAGGCCAGCACACAAACGACCGGCTCCGGCAGGTCCATCGCGCTCTGCAGCGCCATGGTATCGATGCCGCGTGCACCGCCGGACATCACAAGCCCGCCGCTTGCGGCGATCAGGCGGGAGAACTGCTTTGCGTGCAGCAGGCCGTAGGCGCTGCACCGGCGTGAGCCGACAACGGCGATCGCGGCCTCGTGGTCAAAATCCGGCAGACGGCCCTGATAATACAAAAGCGCAGGCGGGTCTGCAATGTTGCGCAGCCGCTCGGGATAGGCAGGCTCCGCATAGGTCAGAAGGCGGATGTCAAAACGGTCGCACTGCGCCAGAATGCGCTCCGCGCCGTCCAGCGTTTTGTCGAGCAGCGGCTCGAGCCAGCTCCGCCGCAGGCCTTCCTCCGCCTGCAGCGCGGCCCGGTCCATGGCATAAATGCGCTCTGCCGTGCCGAACCGGCGCAGCAGCTCCGCGCGGCCCCGGACCCCGATGCCGCTTCGCGTTGCCAGCCAAACCCAGTGCTTCTGCATCTGCGCGCCCTCCTTCCGTGTTCTCCCGCGCTACGGCCGCATCTGCCACAGCACGATCGCCGCCGCGACGGCCGCATTGAGCGACTCGCAGCGCGGCTGCATGGGAATGATGATCTGCCGGTCCGAGGCGGCGAGCAGCTCCGGGCAAATGCCCTGTCCCTCGCTGCCGATGACGACAAGATGGCGCATCAGATCGACCTCGCGCAGATCGCACGCCGTGTCGGACAGCGCCGTCGCCGCAATGGGGATCCCGGCGGCATGGCAGACACGGAGGACGTCCTCCATCGGTGCGCTCTGCGGCGGACGGCGGAACACCGCGCCCATGGAGGCGCGCACCGTCTTTTCGGAAAACGGATCGGCGCAGCCGTTCGTCAGCAGGACCGGCAGGTCGAAGGCGTCGGCCGTGCGCAGGATCGTGCCGAGGTTTCCGGGGTCCTGGATGCGGTCGAGCAGGAGCATGCCGGGCTGCACCCGGAGCGCGCCCTCCTGCGGCAGGCGCAGGGAGAATAAAACGCCCTGCGGCGTGCGCATACTCGAAACGCTCTGCATCAACGACGCAGGGACCTCGACCAGACGTGCCGACGATGGGAGTGCCGGGCAGCGCTCCGGCTCGCTCGTCAAAACGGCCGTCACCTCGGGATACCACTTGAGTGCCTCCTCCAGAAGCTTCCAGCCGTCCGCCACAAATTCGCCGCAGCTCTCGCGATAGGCGCGCGAGGTCTGCAGCTTCCGCATGTGCTGCACGAGCGGATTGTGACTGCTTGTGATACGCTCCATTCGGGAGGCCCTCCTCTGGTTTGATTTCTATATTAAATAGTATAGCACATCACTTTTCGGAAATCAATGCATGTTTTCCCGCCGCATCGTGCGGCCAGTTGCGCCAAAATGCGACATATGCTATAATGCCTGCAGACACGATATTTCCGGAGGTGAGCGGATGGCGCGCATCAGGCATGATCTTAACACGATCTATATTTCCGGGCGGCTGCAGGAGAGCCTGCGGCCGGTCTCCCGCTGTGCGCTAACGGCGATCGTTGCACCCATGGGCTACGGCAAGACGACGGCCGTCAACTGGTTTCTCGCCAGAGAGGCGCCGCCACACTGTATCCGTATCAGCGTCTATTCCGCCCACCTTGCCATTCTCTGGCGAAGCGCGCAGGAGGCCTTTGCCCCCGCCGGGTTCCCGTTCCTGCGTGACTACGACTGCCCTGTCGATGCCGCGGGCGCAGGGCTGCTGTCAGCCACCGATTAAAAACCGGAAGCTGGAAAGGCGCCGGGCAGGCTGCACTGGAGGGCATGGGCGACGGCGCTCTTACCGGCGCAATCACCGGCGCAATACAAGGCGGCATGAGCGGCTATGCGAACCATCTAAGATATGGCTCATGCTTTGTCGCCGGAACGCTGGTTGCTACAGCAACAGGGTATGTTGCAATTGAGAAAATCAAAGCGGGAGATCTTGTTTGGGCGTGGGATGAAGAAACCGGAGACGTTGCGCTCAAGCCGGTCGTCGAAACCTATATCAACGAGACGACCGAGCTGACGCACATTTTCGTGGGCGACAAGGAAATTGTCTATAGTTTGGTATTCAAACTTTTTAATTCCCCAGCCCTTGGGCTTCGCACAATTAGAGTGTCCACTTTATGGGGTACATTTTAGCGAAAAAGGCAATGATTTAACGAATACCCTAAAATTCAACGAATACCCATAAATTTAACGCTTACTTTGGCCAAAGTCACCACAAAAACCGTAAAACGCACAAAACCCCGCCGCAGAATTGCTCTGCAGCGGGGTTCGCTTATGCTCCAAAACGGCAAGAGCCTTGATTTCAAGCGGTTTTTGGGCATAGAAAAAGTCCACCGTAATTCTATCAAAATTACGGTGGACTTATGGCAAATGACTCTAATTTTGACAGAAACCGTGTAAATGGGTGAAACTTCGGTTCGGAGGGGACAGTTCTCGATTTGAGGGGGGCATTGATTTTCCTTTTAGGCGGCGCATTTTCCTACTCTGTTACACCTCTTTGAATTTGAAACTAAGACAGATAGTCCTCTCTTACCTTCACGCCGAAATGGGCCTCCAACTGGTGCATCTGGTCGTCGGTGATGGTATTGACCAGCGGCAGGTGGGCGATCTTCATGTAAATTTCCGCTGCCTTTTCGGCGGTCTCGATGAGGCCGAACGTCTCGTCGAGGTCTTTTCCCGCGCCGTAGATGCCATGCTGCGCCCAGACAACAAGCCGGGCGGTGCGCATCTTCTCAGCGGTGGCCTCACCGATCTCGTTCGTGCCGCAGAGCATCCACGGCAGCACATTCACGCCGTCCGGAAAGACGACGATGCACTCCGTGCACATCTGCCAGAGCGTGCGGGTAAACTGCTTTTCATCGAGCATGTGGACATAGGTCATGGCAAGCAGGTTTGCCGGATGGCAGTGCATGACCACGCGGTTCTGCAGGTCGATTTTCAGCCGTGCGGCATGGCTCATCATGTGTGCCGGAAATTCGGACGTGAATTTCCCGCCGTCCGCAAAGCCCCACAGAAGCTGCGCCGTCTCGCCGCCGTCCGTCAGACGCACGAGGCCGAGATTGATCTCCGGCGCATACTGGACATTCTTGAAATACTTGCCCGTGCCGGTGACGAGGAAGTACTTGCCGTCCAGCTCTGGACAGGAAAAGCCCGTGGGAATCTCGCGCAGAACCGCGCCGTCCACATAATCGTTGACCTGCGATTCCTCCAGCAGCAGGCTCACATTTCCGCCGTTGCGCTCGTCCCAGCCGTGGTCGTACATATTCGTCACGGTGCGGATCATCTCCACCATCCACGGGGCTGTCAGAATATTTTTCATGCTCTCGCCTCCAGAACGTTCTTTTCATACGCCCGCACCAGCGGCAGCCACGCGCCGTCCTCCGGCACGCCGCAGCGGCGGCAATACTCTGCCCAGACCTCGCCGAAGGGCATGGTCTTCAGTTCCTCCTGCCGAACGAGCAGATCGGTAAAATTACCCGCGTTCTGTTCAGCCGTCATATCCGGCGTCAGCAGGGCGTTCAGCAGCGCCTTCTGCACATTCCGGAAGCCCGTGACCCACGCGGCGATGCGGTTGACGGAGGCATCGAAATAGTCCAGCGCCAGATACACCCGGCCGTCCAAGCCGCCGCAGCGGACGATCTCCTTGCAGAGCTCCTTTGTTTCATCGTCAAACAATACCACATGGTCACTGTCCCAGCGCACCGGGCGGGTGATGTGCAGGGCGATCTCCGGGAAGAAGGTCAGCAGCGCCGGGATTTTGTCGCTGACCACCTCGGTGGGGTGATAGTGGCCGTTGTCCATCAGGGGGATGCACTTATCCCTGTTCATGGCGGCGTAGCTCAGGGCAAATTCCGCGCTGCCTACGGTATAGCTCTCCACGCCGATGCCGAACACCTTGCTCTCCACGCAGGGCTTGACCTTGGTAAAATCAAAGGGTTCGGAGAGAATTTCGTCGATGGACTGCTTGTAGCGCAGTCGGGGGCCCAGCCGGTCAGTGGGAATGTCCTTGAAGCCGTCGCCCGTCCAGATGTTCATGGTACAGATCTGCCCCAACTCCTCCGCCAGATACTGCGAGATGCGCACGCAGGCTTTGCCGTGCTCCACCCAAAAGCGGCGGGTCTCCTCGTTGGGGGAGCTGAGGGTCAGCGGGTCACACTTAGGGTGGGAGAAGAAGGTGGGGTTAAAGTCCGCGCCGAGGCCGTGCTTTTCGCAGAACTCAACCCACGGTGCAAAATGCTTCGGCTCCAGCTTATCGCGGTCGACCCACTCGCCGTCGGCAAAAATAGCATAGCTGGCGTGGAGATTCAGCTTCTTCGTGCCGGGGCACAGCTTGAGCACCTCCTCGATGTCCGCCATCAGCTCCTGCGGGGTCCTCGCGCGGCCGGGATAGCTGCCGGTGGTCTGGATGCCGCCGGTAAGGGGCTTGGTGGGGTCGGTGTCGAAACCGCGCACATCATCGCCCTGCCAGCAGTGCAGGGACAGCGGCACAGTTTTCAGCTTTGTAAGCGCCGCTTCGGTATCCACACCGAGGGCGGCGTATTTTTCTTTTGCTTCCGTATAGCTCATAGGTCTGCCTCCATTTGTATTTTCAGATTCCCCAGCGCCGTCGCCTCAATGGGCAGGGCAATGACCCGCTTGCCGGTAGCCTTGGCGGTGAGATGGTTGAGAAACTCATTTTTCGCGCCGCCGCCCACGATGTACAGCTTGTCGTATTGCTTTCCAGTGTTTCGCTCCAGCTCTGCAAGGGCTTTCGCATAGCTCTCTGCAAGGCTGCGATAGGCGCAGCGGAAATAGTCGCCGATGCTGATGAGCTTTCCGCCGGTCGCCGTGTCAAAGGCGGCCTTCATACTCTTGGGAGCCAGAAATTCCGGGGCGTTGGCGTCGATGAGGGCATCGCAGCGGCTCTCCTTTGCGGCGTTCACGATCTCCGCAAAGCCCAGCCCGCTGCAAAGCTCCTTTTGCAGCTCGTTGACCAGCCACATGCCCATGATGTTCTTCTGATAGCGGTTATAGCCCACGCCGCCCTCGTTGGAGTAATTGGCGGCACGGCTGGCAGTATTTGTAATGGGCTTCGGCGTTTTGACGCCCAAGAGCGACCATGTACCGGAGGAAATGTAGGGCTGGCTCCCGTCCATAGGGATACCCTCCACCGCTGAGGCTGTGTCGTGGGTGGCGCAGAGGACGCACTTTATCCCCTCATACTCGCCCAGCACCGTCCCCGGCTTTTGGAGTTTGGGGAAGATGGGCGGCAGGCCGAGCGCTGAAATAATCTCCGGGTCAAATTTGCCCGTTTCTGCGTTTACCATGCCGGTGGTAGTGGCGTTGGTGTACTCCCTGGACTTCACACCGCAGAGCTTCCAGAGGAGATACTCCGGGATCATCAGAAAATCCGTCACGCCCTCCAGCCGCCCCGCCAGCTGATCGGCATAGAGCTGGTAGATGCTGTTGAAGGGCTGGAACTGGCAGCCGGTTTTGGCGTACAGCTCCGCAAACGGCAGAATTTCGTGAACCTTGGGAATGGCCGCCTCCGTGCGGCTGTCGCGGTAGGCATAGACGGGACGGACTTCTTCCTCGCCGCGCAGCAGCACATAGTCCACGGCCCAGGTATCGACAGACAGGCTGACGATCTCCGGGAACTCGGTCTTCGCCGCCGCGATGCCCGCCTTCACATGGGAAAGCAGCGCATCCACGTCCCAGACGAGATGGCCGTTCTGCTCCTGTACGCCGTTGGGGAAGCGGTAGACCTCTTTTGCTTTGATTTCACCGTCCTCCCGCCAGCCCACAATGTGCCGCCCGGAGGACGCGCCGATGTCGATGGCAAGGAAATATCGTTTCATTTCCATTCATACCGATGCTGTCCGGCTCCGACGGTCCGGCCCGTTCCGTCCGGCAGGAGGATCTCCGCCGTTGTGTTCGCAGGGATGCCCACGGTCAGCCGATAGCCGTTCTCCGTCCGCTCCCAGCTTGTCGTAACGTTTCCACAAATGCTCCAATAACTAGCCCGTGCGAAGGTGATGTCCCCGCCGGGCTTCGGTGCAATTGTAACATGGTTTTCTCCGGTGATCCGGATGCCGCACATCGTGTTCATCAGCCACTCGCAGACCGCGCCTTTGGAATAGTGGTTCAGCGAGGCGATCCATTTGTCCTTCTGGTTGCCCTCCCAGGCCTCCCAGATCGTCGTTGCGCCGGACTTCGGCATAAAGAGCCAGCCGGGCATTTCCTCGTTTTCCAGCAGACGGTAGGCATAGCTGATATCCAGCCCCGCCAGAACGTCCAGGATCATCGGCGTGGAGAGGAAGCCGGTCCCGAGACGCCAGCCATAGTGGTCCAGCGCAGCGATGAGGCGCTTTCTGGCAAAGGTCTCCTGCTCCGGCGTCAGCAGCCCCATATACAAGGGCCGGACGAGCTTGGCCTGCCGGTCGGTATCCAGCGAGTAGCCGTCCTTCGTAACGAGTTCCTGATAGGCGCGTTTCGCGCCCTCGCTGTATTCCCGGATGCGCGCCAGCTGCGGCGTTTCCGGCTTGCCGAGGATCGAGGCGATCTCCAGCACACGCTTGAGCGTAAAATATGTATAGGCCGTGGATTCCTCCGGGTGCGGAATGAAAAAGTCGATCCCGTGGAAGGCCATGACGTCATTCGGCTCGGCCCACTCGCCGTAGGACTTGCCGCAGTTAACAGCATACTTTCGATTTTTGTGGGAAAGATGCATGGGTTTGGCGAAGATCCCGCCCCATTTCCCCGCGCGGCGGATCATAAAGTCCGCATAGCGCAGCATGTTGTCGTAATACACACGCAGCAGGCGGTCGTCGCCGTATTTCTGATAGAAATAGTACGGGATATAGACACCTGCGCACGCCCAGCCGACGGAGCCGTTCATTTTGTTGATGCTCGGCGACTCGTTTGCAAACGGCGCGATCTGCGGCAGGCGGCCGCTGCGCCACTGGCGGTCAAAAATGTCGCGCACATGCTTGCGGGCAAAGGCCGCATAGTCCGTGAGATAGGACGCCGTGTTGAAGAAGACCTGACTGTCGCCCGTCCAGCCCATGCGCTCACGCGTCGGGCAGTCCGTCGGCACGTCGGTGGAGTTGCTCTTCAGGGACCACAGAGTGTTGTGGTAAAATTGGTTGATCAGGCGATTGGAGCACTCGAATTTTGAAGTTTCCTCAAAGGCGCTGTACACAGCAACAGCCGTAAAGTCCTCTGTCCGGAATTCGACGTCCGTGTCGACCTGCGCATACTGGAAGCCGCCGTAATAGAATTTCGGCGTGTATTCGTTCACGCCCTCCCTGCAGGTGTAATCCAGCTCCTGCAGCGGTGAGGGTCTTCCTTTGGTAATGCACTGGATGTTCCGGAGCGTCAGTTCGCCGCTGTCATCGAGCGTTTCGCCCATCGTGATGTGGACTCGCTGGCCCTTGTGTGCCGTCACACGGAAGGCCACATAGCCCGAAAGATTCTGCGCATATTTGAGGACAGTCTTGCCGGACGGCGTTGTGATCCGTTCGACCGGGGCAAAGCGCTCGCGCTCGAGGACCGGTACGTTGTCGGACGCTGTCAGCGGCGCATGCTCCTCCACGACGCGGACACTGCCGGAATAGGACGGCTCGCGATTTGCATCCACGATCTCGCCGTCCTTCAGGTCGGCAAAGCGGATGGGGCCGTCATTGCTCCACGCCCAGCTCCCGTCGCTGCAGACGGTCTGCGTCGTTCCGTCCGCCAGCGTCAGCTCCAGCTGCGCCAGCAGCTTTGTCTGCGTGCCGAAGGTGTTCGTCTGCCCTGCGCCGCCGTTGGAGCCGCGGTACCAGCCGTCCGCCAGCTCGACGGTCATGGCGTTTTCGCCGCCCCGCAGCAGGTCCGTCACATCGTAGACCTGATACTGGATGCGCTTGCGGTAGTCCGTGGAGCCTGGCGTCAGCAGCGCGTCCCCGACGCGCCGGCCGTTGAGCCGCGCCTCATACAGGCCGCAGGCCGTAAGATACAGCCGGGCCTTTTGAACCTGTCCCGCGGAAAACACCTTGCGGAAGCAATCCACCGGGTAGCGCTGCTTTTTACGGACGGGATAGTCCCCCGCGATCCACAGGGCGCTCCAGTCCGAAGCATTCAGAAGCCCCATTTCGAAAAAGGCCTCGCTCGACCACGCGCCGGGATCGTCGTTCTCATCCCAGAGCCGCACGCGCCAGCTGACGCGCTGCCGGGAAGCAAGCGCGTTTGGATAATCCGCGTGCATGGAGCCGGAGGGCACCTTCCCGCTGTCCCATACCGTACGGCCATCCGTCGCTGCAAGGATCTGGAATGCGCTCTGCGTGATCCCGTCCTCACAAGTCCAGAACAGCCGCGGATGCGGAATATCAATGCCCAAAGGGTCCTGCAGATATTCCGTTTTTAATCGTACTGCTTTCATGATTCACTCTCCTGTTTTCAGCGAGCAGAAATCGCCGCCGGTCTTGCCGGTATCCTTGTGCTCTGAAACAGAGTATCGGCCCGCCGCGGCAAACGCTGCGCAAGCCGCGCCTTTGTTCATCACTTTAATTCATTATAGAGAGCCGTCCGGAATTTGTCAATTGCTTTTGACAGCATTTTCCGCCGCCCAATTTTCAGAAGAACGGCCGGAAATTCCCTGACAGACTTCCGGCATATTCGATCTTTTTCGGGCAATGCTATGACTGCGGTACCCAAAATCACATTTCAAGGAGATGTACGCAATGAAAAATACGAACCAGATCAATATCCCGGAAGCTCGCGAGGCCATGGACAAGTTCAAGATGGAAGCCGCCAACGAAGTCGGCGTCAACCTGAAGCAGGGCTACAACGGTCACCTGACCTCCCGTGAGGCCGGCTCCGTCGGCGGCCAGATGGTCAAGAAAATGATCGAGGCCTACGAGCGCAGCATGAAGTAAGACTCCGGACCGCGGCAGATCCCTGCCGCGGTCCAAATCTCATAATGCGCCGTCTCCGATATTCTGTGCCGTACATTGCAGGAAAAAGCCTGCCAAAAGATAGTGATCCCGCCCCACGCGGGG
>OGXD01000967.1_pt1 | contig 24937 bp, 29 predicted proteins | sample 1576211 | NCBI WGS metagenome assembly OGXD01 (sample SAMEA3541470, study PRJEB24748) | human gut metagenome | biome: human gut; feature: human-associated habitat; material: faeces | place: China | collected 2012
GCTTTAATAAATATATCTCTTGGTTTCATTTCTTGTTCTTTTCAGGTCGATAATGGTTTGCAGCGTTCCGCCTTATTCAGTCGGTAGTGCTGTTTGTTATAAACTCTTTTTTCTTTATTCTTTTGCCGTTACATGTAAAGCCATAAGCAAAAGCTGCATCTATGGCTTGTTTTGCACTCTCAAGAATATAATGATACAAATTATCATATTTACTAAAGCATGGAGAAAGAATGTAGAAGTTTTTAATATTTAAAGGAATATAAATCCCCGTCATATCGGATATTCCATAGCGTGCTTCCTCCAAATTTGGTACTGGTATGGAAATAGATATTTCAAACTCTTTATTAGATGGGAAACGTTTTGCCCGTTTGAAAATCCCAATCCCCCCATTAGTATTTCGAAGATTTATCTGTATGAGAAGTTTCCAATCTCCCAAATCATCTAAGTTGATTTGGTTATTGTAATCTTCCATATAACCATTCAACTCTCGGTAAATTGAGCGCAGTAAGTCCAATTCTCCAAGTTCGGGGATTTCACTACTTATTAAAACTGCATATTGATTATTCATACATTCATCCTTATATCCAGAGTTTATAATGTCCGGCAGCGTGCCGCTTGTTCAGTCGGTTTGCTGTTTGTTATCGTTGTTAAAGAATCTTCTTACATCATAATTTGCGATAGTTCTTGCCAATGATTTAGGAGATACTCCATTGTTGTTCTCTATATCGGGATTAGCTCCATTTTTCAAAAGGTGTTCGATAAAAAAGCCATCTCCCTTGTATTGCATAACAGCTTCCCATAAAGGAGTATTACCATTTGCATTTTGCATATCTATATCTGCATTATGATTCAGGAGTAATTCAAAAATACCTTTCAACTGATATTGAACAGAAAGATATAATGCAGTGCGTCCGTCTTTCCTTTTTTCATTTATATCCAACCCTTTTTTTACAAATTCGGGTATAATTACACCTGCGGGATGTACGATACTCTTGTCATTCATTATATAGTAATGAAGTAGATTACTCCCATATTTATCTTTACTATTTATGTCATAATCTATTAGAGCTTGTATAAACCTGTTTGAGTCATCACTCAATAATTCAAGTTTCATATCTTCTATTGTTCTCATTTCTTTGATTCTAATGTAAACAACGATAATGTTTGGTGGCTAACCGACCTTTTTAGGGGAGGCTAAGCCGCTTGTTATATGCCATTTCCAAATTATTAAAGATATTAAAACCTATATATGATTCTTTGTTGGGGAATCTTGACCTATAATAGCAATTCCAATAACTAATCATTTGATTCTTAGTTCTATTAAAGAATTTTTCATTTTCTCCGATAAAACGAAGGTAGCTATCCATATTACACTCCAAATGCTTCTTCACATCGTATAAAATATTATCTACATATTCTCCTAATAGCTTAAAGCAAAATGGTATAGTCCAATATTCTGTGCAGGAGATTAGGTTTTGTAGATGGCGTTGCCTTACAAAACCATTATTATGTCTTGTGAAAATACAGTCAAGAATATTTCTTTGTACTGCTGTCATATTGGACGGTGTCTGTTCTCTCATATATACCCGTTCTGGAATTGCTATATTCAAACCTCCAAGATTGACGATATAGTATCGGCTGCTTATATCATCATTTTTCATCACAAGCATATCCAATACTCTCCGTACATCTTTTGCGAGATCCGGAGGAAATGAATTTAATATTTTATCCTTTTCATACATGGCATATAATGTCCGGCAGCGTTCCGCTTATTCAGTCGGTCTGCTGTTTGTTATCAACTTATATTTTGTCTGACAACACCATGTTCATAAGCCAAACTATCACATTCTTTTTGCATATTGGTCAGAACATCTTCGACCACTTTTAAGGAAACTTCTTGTGGTACATTTATGGATACGAATGAAGGGAGATTAGAAATCTCTACCTTGCATCCCATATCAAGTAGTTTGTCTCTGACCATCTGCATACGTTTATCGTTAAAATGTACCCTCAATGTGCTATTTCCAGAGGGATTCACTATGGATTGAAAATGATATTCGCCATCTTCTTCTGTAACACATATCTCATCCCCCAAACTGATTCCATAGGTATAGAATGGCACATTATCGACAATATAAGTATCATTACTTGCCTTTTTGCACCACAAACCTTCAATAGAAAATGGTGGATAGCCATCTTCATCTTGTTCCAAGTGAAATAGCACTTTTATATGTTTGTCTTTTTTCATTTTATTCATTAATAAGTTGATAATGTTTGGCAGCGTTCCGCTTATTCAGTCGGTTTGCTGTTTGTTATTGATTATTCTTTGATAATAGGAACCAACAAAATCAAGGTACAAGTCGATAATCAGTCAATTTATCCAATTTGAATTTCTGTAATTGATTTTCCATTGCAGCATTTAATGTACCTATATTCATTAATTTCCTCACTTCTTTTTCCCATCCTTTGGCACCTCCATAATCGCAGGTAACTCTTTCAGGCCAATCAGATATAATTCTTTTTCCGTTTTCAATTTCATTTTCTTCTTGTTCATTATCTCTATAACAGTAATTTAATAACACTATATCGGTTAATGTCGTCTTGTCGTAAAATATATTCCTTATACCCTTCATATATGTAATTAAGTCGCTATACTTCAACACCTTTTTTGTTAAAAGAGGAACCTGACTATACAATTCGTTTACAATTACTTCTAAACCGTTATCATGCTCTTGCATAGAAAAACTATTTATAGCTCCTTTTTTATTCAGTAAATGAGTTACTGATATTAAGGGAATGGTTGGAACATTTAAATCAACCATTAAATTATATAAATGAAAACAAACACGATAGCGTTGACTTGATAAACTTTCAAATTGCAGTCCTAACAAAAAACAACCATTCCGTCTTATGAGGTGCATTGTTTTATACTTGGCAAAATCAGGAAATAAATTTAGCCAATCGCTTGTTATTCTGTTTTTATTCAATTTTTCAGTCATGATTTTCAAGTTTATTTTGGAATGATGTCAATCCAAAACAATTTTATATGGATTTCCTATTATCATTTTTTCTTTGTCCTAATCAATAATGTTCGGCGGATAATCGACTGTTAGGGAGATTAATCCGCTTGTTATGCGCTTTATTTAATAATACAATTATTTACTTTTATAAAATGACTTCCTTCAATATCTTTTAGTGCGGTAGGACTTATTTTCACCTTAGTTCTATGCACATTTTCACCTATTGTAATCGTCAGATTTCTACATAATTGCTTTATCCTTTCTACTACCACTTGGTACACGTCATTATAATTTTCCAATTCGTTACATAGTATTTCTCTATTTTCCTCTATTGAATATATTTTCTTAGGGTACTCTAATTGAACCCCCATTATATTCTCTGGAAAATTTATGTAACTGAATTTGGTTTGTAACTTATGTTCTTCATCAAGATAGAAGGCAAATAGATTGAACCCGACGCAAGGCTCTATGAAATCCTCTGTTTTATACCATAATCCATCATTTGAATCTTGAAAGGGGACTTTATACGCACACTTACTTAGATTGTTTGAAAAGCCCGTGAGCAAATTGTCGATTACAATATGCTCGATTTTTTCACCGGACGTTAGTAAACGGTAAAAAGATTCGTAATCCCTTACAAAATTTGCAAAGTTACTTTCTATATAATCCGCAGGTACTCTACGGTTGTATATCACAATGTGAAATCCTCGCAAAATGTCTTTCAATTCTTGCGGTGTAACCAAGAACTTGTAAGTATGCCATCCTTTTGGATAATATTTCATGCTCATATTGTATTAGTTTCTAAGCGCATAATGTTTGGCAGCGTTCCGCTTATTCAGTCGGCTTGCTGTTTGTTAGCAATCGTTTAAGAAAGCAACATGAAATGCCATTCTTTTGGATAATCTTTATTTATCATATTGAACAGCAACTTTACATTATTGGAATGCTGTTTTGTCAATATGGAGTATATATATTCATGACAGGCGCAGCAGGCTCGTTCTTTATTAGAGGCAACACAATGAAAAGAATCATCTGTATTTTCCTCTACACAAAACCAGTTCCATCCATAGTGCTTTTGGATAGTGTTTCCTAACAGGGAACCTAACTCATAAGCTCTATCAGTAATTTCCTCGTCATCTGAACTTTCAAAATTATTGAGATAGTTCTTTATGCCATCAAGGATGACAGAGGATTCAGCACTTTCCTGCAAGCCAATAAGGACTAAGCCTTTAGCTGCAAGCTGATCTATTTCAATTCGTTCGTCCTCGTTAATTGGACGGTATTCTTTAATTTCACTCATTGTTTTATATTTATTTCGTTGATTGCTAATGTTCGGCGGATAATCTCTCTTACGGAGATTTATCCATTTGTTACCGATGTGCCATTTATTTCTATTTCTTTAAATTTTAAAAACTCATTTGCCTTATACAAATGAAGTAATTGCATTTTCATATTTTCATTGACAATGTTTTTATAAAAACCGTATTTATTCCACCCTTTTAAAAAGAACCCATCTACAGATGAAGGTATTTTAGACATATCTAACACAAGTGTACTCATGCATTCAAATTCTTCTCGTTTGGAATGAATATTGTCAACACAATCAATTACTTCATTAAAAATAATTGCCATATAATCAAGTGGGAAATCTCCATGTACTGAAACCCTTTTTAAAGAAATTCCTTTTATGGAGGACAATTCGTTTATATTCAATATATCTTCTCTGACAAGAAACAAATGGCTGACTTCAGCAAATTCTGGCATTCTTATTTGCCCAAATCCAGATATACTTTTAGCGATTAGCCCCTTACCTTTGATAAGAGCTTTTATTTGATACCTTTCCGATGAAGATGAATCTATAATTCTTTGAAAATTAATTTCTTTATCTTCATATATAAACTCCCACGAATATGTAATACATTTCTTCCATATTCGATTTTCTCCATTCAAGTATATTTTATACCATTTCATATTGTCATTGTTAATCGGTAATGGTTTGCAGCTTGCCGCCGTTAGGCGGAACAGGTGCATGTTACCGATATATTTTTACGAACATTGCCAAAATCCTGCGATTATTTCATTGGTTGTACAGCGCTTATACAAATACAAAGCTCCATATCCGAAAGGATAACTGCCAATAGTAACATCTTCACTATATCCGTCCTCGTCTATTGATAAGAAAAAAGAAAAACCATGTTTCTCTAATTCTTTATAATAGCTTTCTTCATCTTGGATAAGGGAAGGTTCACCACCTATTTTTACAAGTATATTTTCACTATCCTTATCTTCTGAATATTCACTGATAGAACACATGTCTAAGCTGGCGTTTCGCTTTTCTGCACAATTGCCAATTTCGGAAAATTCATGTTCTATTACTTTGACTGCTATTGAGGGATATATGTTGTTGTCAATAAGAGTGTCATAATCTTGGTGAATGATGATAGAAAGCATGATGTTCTCCTTTTCAGGATGTACCAGTGTTGCATAGAATTTATAATCGCAAGGGATTTGTCCTTCTATACATTTAGGTGGATTGCCACCAATCCTGCCTTTTACATTCTTATCGAATGGAATACATTTGGCATATCGTTCGTTCATATTTTCTTTGTTTTTATTATTATCGGTAATGTTTGGCAGCGTTCCGCTTATTCAGTCGGTTTGCTGTTTGTTAGTTTGAAAATTATTTGATTCTTCGAAATATCGTAATACATTCTTATACCATCTTCCACATTTATCATTTTGATAATAAGATATAGCGAGTTCTTTAGCTTTTTTCTCATTACCAGTGATATAATACATCGTAATTATCATAAGGATAGAATGATCTTTAGAATTCCACCAAATATAGTCTTTATTATTCTCAAAATCCATAAGTATATTCTGGATTGTTGTTCTTTCATTAAGGAAACTTAATATTTCCTTGAATGGCATATTATCAAGATTAAATACATTTAGAAGTTCATCTAATGATAACAAGTCAAACGATACAGCCCTTTTTCCAGAAATAAAACCTGAATTAATATTAAGAACAATTCCAACTTTCTCAAAATCTGTTTTGGCATCTATCAGAACAGAAGCCATCTTTTCAATTTTTGGCGAATTATAGAATAAATGAATACTTATATAGCCTATGCCATTAGTGAATTGAGGATTAACAGAGGAATTGATAAGAATCGTTTGCTTGAAATCTCCTACTTTACGATGAAAACACATCTTAGATTTGTTCCAGCTGTATCCATATTTAGATAAAGTTGAAATAAACCCTTGTTCTAATACATTTCTTATTGCTATTCGTAATTCTTCTGCTTTCATATTAAAAATCAAACTAACATGTAATTATCAGCGGTTTTCGCTGTTATTTTCTTATTTAACTATCTCATTATCACCTTCAAGAATATCATCCAATGGAGTGCGGATGCTACTCTTGAAAGTGTCGGCTATGTGCACGTACATTTCCGTCGTTTTCAGTTGGTTGTGTCCCAACAGCTCTTTCACGATTTTCAAGTCCGTGCCTTGCTCGATCAGATGCGTGGCGAACGAGTGCCGCAACAGGTGGGGGTACACCCGTTTGGTGATTCCGGCTTCCTTCGCTGCCTCTTTCAGCTTCTTCGACACGATGCTCTCCGTGAACGGTTCGCCCTTGTACCGCTCGAACAGCCATTCCTGCGGCTTGTACAGCTTGGTGTACTCGCTCAGCTTCCTGACAAGGGGCTTCGACAGCAGCGTGTAGCGGTCTTTCCTCCCTTTACCCTGCCGTACCCGTATCAGCGAACGGCTCACGTTGATGTCGTGAGGTTTCAAGTCCAGCAGCTCGCTGATTCTCAACCCGGCGGAGTAGAGCAGCGAGAACATGCAGAACAGCCGGATGTCCGGACCGGTTGCGTCAAGGATGGATTTTATCTCCTCCTTGCTCAGCACGTCGGGCAGCGTCCGTTCCCGTTTGGCTCGCTTTACCTCGTAACATTTCCGTTCCAATCCCAGCACCTTCTCGAAATAAAACTTGATCGAGTTGATGCGCAGGTTCTGTTGGCACGACGAGATCCCCCGTGTGTCAATCAGGTGCACGATGTAGGCGTTGATTTCTTCCGGTCGGATGTAGCGGAGATTCCTTCCCGCAAAGTATTGCTGGAACTCCTTGAAATAGGCGGTGTACGCACGGACGGTATGCTCGCTGTACCGCAGTTGCCGCAGCGTCTCGGCATAACCGGGCGGGATGGCGGGGCTGGTTTTCCCGCTCTTCTTGGGCTGGGTGTTTTTCAGGGCGGAGTAGTCAATATACGCCGTTTCCACATGGCGGTCGAAAAAACCGGACAGGTCGAACCCTTCTTCCGGCAGGTAGGCTCTGTCCCCCTCGAACCGCACGCCCTTCTCTTTCGACAACGACAGCCGGATGGCATCGTCCTCGTCGAACTCCACTTCCACGTATTTCTGCCCGTCACGGATGGCAGGTGAAAGTTTTATTCTCGGTTTGCTCTGATAGACTTTCATACGCATCGCATGGGTGGCAACGACAAAGCGTGTTTCCCGTTACCGGATTTTCAATCAGGCACGGCATGACCGCACCTGTATTTAGGTTCCAAATATAACGAAAACAACGAATTATCACCGCTTCCCGGAGGAAAAAAATACGTGCCGGACATGATTTTTTTGCATTTTTCGTTTTTTATTCCTACCTTTGCAGTGCCCATCTACAATTAGAAGGGGTTTCGAGGCTCGTTTTGGCAAGATCCAATTCGGAGCCTTGCGTTTTTTATAGCACTTCCTCCAACTTCTTTTTCAGCATTTTTTTCATCTTCTTTTCGCCACCCGGCATATTCAGGTAATAGGCGGTCAACAGATAATACCCGTAAGGGCTTCGCTGTGGTTCGAGGACGATCACATATTTTTCCGCTGTGTCATACACGTATGTCCGGTAGATGTTCTTACGGTGTTTCATATCCCTTTCCTCACAACTGAATATCTCCAGTACATGGGAAGTCCTTTCCTCGATATGGTGGCGAATCCAATGCAGACGGCGGGAACGGTCTGGCTCGAAGACTCTTTTCTTCGTCGCAGCGCCTTCCGCTTCCTTGTCATCAGTTGTCGTTAGGTGCATGAACTCCCGCTGCATATCTATCTCTCCATCCGATTTGATGGGATAGACACGCTTTTCCCGAAACTTGAACGCTTCGTTGTCTTCGATGTCCCGGCGATACACCCTATATAATGAAGCCTTGCGCTCCTTGTCTCCCAAATGCAGGATTTCCAGCAGCTCCGGATATTTCTTTAACAAATTGAATGGCATAGGTTTACTTTTGCAGGTTGATAAAGAAAAGGTTGAACTTCTTGTTTTTCAGAGGAGTGGTACATAATAACGAAAGATTTGTCTGTTTCTTTATCTTCTCGACAATCAGGCGTTTTGCCCGTACCTTTCCCTCAATGGTTCCCCGCTGGATGCGTAAATGGTAGTTTATCGCTCCCATAAGAATGTCTGCCAACTGGATAAAATGTACCTGATGCGACTTGACAAAATTGAAGTCCCGTATAGCCGAATTGTATTTCAATATCTCCGCCAGCTTATGCAGTTTCCGTTGGCTGCACGTGTCCTTGATGTCGAAATAGACATTATAGGTGCTGTCCATGTCCATTTGATGATGCAATAGCTGGTAATACATCCGAAAATAAAAATCATTGTAGCTGTATTCTGCCCGTGTGTTGTCTATCTCCGACTTATCCACGATGACCGCCCTGAATTTCATGTTGGTCATAAAGAAATAATCCACTATTTCGTTATAAAGGGCAAAGGTCTTGTCCGAAATGTTCGTCCATTTCAATTCCCCCTCATATCCGTGCTTTTGCTTGATTTCCCGTATCTGCTTTTTGGCGAGAGCCATTTCGTTGTACGGTATGCTTACATAACCGTATATCATGTAAGGCTGTCCGTCATTTTCCAGATGCGTACTCTCGTCGCAATATATGTTATAGGTTTTGTGGCTGCACTCCATTATATTATTTGTTTAATTATCAATACGCAAAGATAGTGAAAAATTCTTGTGCGACAAACCTGCGAACCGGACGACAAGTGCGGACAGCCCGCACCGGACTTGCAGGTTTCCCGTGTTTCTCCCTCTATATTTACGCCCGGTTTCGTTTGAGAACCAATAGTATTCACCATTTAAATTTTTCAGATTATGGACGAACGACCGGACAGCAGCCAGCAGTTAATGGACATCCTGCTCGTCATGGACGAGAAAGGCACGCTCCAAGCCGTCAGCGGAGTAAAGGACGGCGAGTTACAGACCAAGAACCCCTTGGAGGACAACAACGACCTCCTGCGGGTGGATCGCCACGGCGATATGTTTTCAAATTTCTTTTCCAACCTCTGGAGCCAGTTGAAAGACCCGACCCGCTTCCACTTCTTCCGTGTGCCGGAAGAGGAGGTGCAGCGGGTAGCCGCCGATTTCCGGCAGAGGGAGAGCCGGTCCGTCAAGACGGGCGAACCGCTCCTCGCACAGTACGAGGTGCAGCCGCCCGTGCAGGCACAGCAGCAGACCCAAGCCGGACAGCAGCAACAGCCCGAAGGTGCGCCGCAGCAGTCCGCCGGGCAGACCGAACAGAACCCGCAGTACAAGTACCGCCCGGAGGACATCGACTGGAACAGCCTCGCCGCACTCGGCGTGCAGCGGGAGCAGATCGAGGGCAACGGGATGCTCGACCAGATGCTCCGGGGCTTCCAGACCGACAAGACGGTCCGGGTGCATTTCCACTTCGACGGCATCTCGCACAGCAACGACAGCCAGCTCTCGCTCAAGCCCGGCACGGACGGCAGGCTGACCGTGTGCAGCCACGGCATCCTCGACCCGGAGAAGATGCAGAAGCAGTTCTTCGGCTACGACATCACCGACTCTGACAAGCAGGTGCTCCGGCAGACGGGCAACATGGGACACCCGGCGACCGTCACCAACCGGGCGGGCGAGCAGGTCGAAGCCCTTGTCAGCCGCAACCTCAAGACCAACGAGCTGGTCGCCTTCCCGCTCTCCAAGGTCAATATCCCGGCGGAGAAGAACGGGCACACCTTCACCCCGGACGAGATAGCCCGGCTCAAACAGGGCGAGGCGGTGGTCTGCCGGTTCCTTTCCAGAGCCAAGGAGGGGGAGCAGCCCAAGGTTTATCCGGCTCCCGTGCAGTTCAGCGCAGCCAAGATGCAGCTCGAATTTCTCTTCGGCGACCGGGGCAGGCTGGCGATGGATGCGTACAAGGCGAACCTGAAACAGACCGCCAATCAGGAGGTGCCGAAGACTTTCCGCAAGCAGGAGCTTACCGAGAAGTCCCGCCTCGAACTCGAAGCCGGGGGAACGGTCAAGGTTTCCGGCTTGGTGGACAAGAAAGGAAAAACCTACCAAGGCTACATCACATGGAAGCCCGGCGAGAAGCCCGCCTTCATGTTCCCCAAGGACTACAAGGCGGCGCTCGAAGAGGGGCGTGTCAAGCCCGCCGTGGAGAACGAGGTGCAGGTGGCGGTCAATTCCGAGGGCAAGACCGTCGAGACGACCCGTAACCTGAAAGAAGCCCTGCAATCCGCACAGCAGCGACCCACCGGGGAGCAGAAACAGCAGCAGGAGCGCAGGCAGGAGCAGAAAGAGGACCGGAAACAGGCACAGAAGCAGGAACAGCCCGACAAGCCCAAGCGCAGCCGGGGTGTCCGCCGCTGATTTCCCCCGCCATTCTGTAAATGAATTACCCGGTTATCCCGTCCGAGCGGCGGGATAACTTTTGTCAAACCATTAAATTTTAAAGAAATATGATTACAGCAGTCATCGCTGAAAAGCCTTCCGTAGCGAAGGATATAGCAAACGTGTTGAATGTCCGGGAGCGGCACGATGGCTATCTCTCAGGTAACGGCTACCTCGTTACCTGGGCGTTCGGCCATCTCGTCCAGCTCGCCATGCCCGAAGCATACGGCTACACGGGCTTCCGGCGTGAGAACCTGCCCATTCTGCCGCAGGAGTTCAAGTACATCCCCCGCCAGATACGGGAGGGCAAGGAGTACAAGCCCGACCCCGGCGTGCTCAAACAGTTGAAGGTCATCAGGGAGGTTTTCGACCGTTCCGACCGTATCGTCGTGGCGACCGACGCCGGGCGTGAGGGCGAAGCCATTCATCGGTACATCTACAATTACCTTGGCTGCCGCAAGCCCTGCCTGCGCCTCTGGATCTCCTCGCTGACCGACCGTGCCATCCGGGAGGGGCTGGACAACCTCAGACCCGGCAGCGACTACGACAACCTCTACCGTGCCGCCGAAGCCCGTGCCATCGCCGACTGGGAGATTGGATTGAATGCGACTCAAGCACTTTCCATCGCCGCCGGGCAGGGCATCTACTCCCTCGGACGGGTGCAGACGCCCACCTTGATGATGATCTGCTCCCGTTATCTGGAGAACAGGGATTTCACCCCGCAGACCTATTTCCGGCTGAAGGTCACGGCGGAAAAGGACGGCACGCCCTTCGCCGCCATCTCTGAATTGCGTTACGAAACCCTTCCGGCGGCAAACGCCGCCCTCGCCGCTGTTACCGCAACGGGAATGGTGGAGGTTGCCGATGTGCAGCGCAGGGAGGTGAGCCAAGAGCCTCCCTTGCTCTACGACCTGACCTCCTTGCAGAAAGAGGCGAACGGCAGGTACGGCTTCTCGGCGGACAAGACCCTCTCCGTCGCCCAGTCGCTTTACGAGAAGAAGGTGCTGAGCTACCCCCGTACCGGCTCCCGCTATCTCTCGGACGATGTGTTCGACGAGATACCCGACCGCATCGCCCTGCTGGAGCGGTACCCGGCTCTCGCCGCCCATGCCGCCGCCCTGAAAGGGGCTTCGCTCAACCGCCGCAGCGTGGATGCGGGGAAAGTCACCGACCACCATGCGCTTATCATCACCGAGTGCCTGCCCGGCGAGCTGTCCGCCGACGAGCGCACGGTGTACGACATGGTAGCCGCCCGCCTGCTCGAAGCCTTCTCCGCCCGTTGCCTCAAGGACGTTACCACCGTCTCCTTCACGGCGGGGAACAGCGTGTTCACCGCCAAGGGAACGGTCGTCAGGTCTGCCGGATGGCGTGCCGTGCGTGGCGAGCGGGACGAGGACGACGAGGGAACAGCCGCTTTGCCGCCCTTGCAGCCCGGCGAGTCTTTTCCCCTGCAATCGGCGGAGTGCGTGGAGAAACAGACCAAGCCCCGTCCCCTGCACACCGAGAGCAGCCTCCTTTCGGCGATGGAGCATTGCGGCAGGGAGTTGCAGGACGACGAGCTGCGGGACAGCCTGAAAGGGAACGGTATCGGCACGCCCGCCACCCGTGCCTCCATCATCGAGACCCTCTTTGCCCGTGATTACGTGCGCCGGGAGAAGAAGAGCCTCGTGCCGACCGACAAGGGGCTTGCCGTGTATCAGATAGTGAAGGACAAGCGCATCGCCGATGTCGAGATGACCGGGCAGTGGGAGACCGCCCTCGCCAAGATCGGGAGCGGGGAGATGAATCCCGACACCTTCCGCAAGGGCATCGAGATCTATGCCGCCCAGATTACCGAAGAACTCCTGCAAGTGCAGGTATCGGTGGCGGACGGCGGACATATCCCGTGCCCCAAGTGCCGTTCCGGTCGCATCCTCCTTTACCCGAAGGTCGCCAAGTGCAGCAACGTCGATTGTGGGCTTACCGTCTTCCGTGGCAAGGGGGAGAAGCAACTCACCGACAGCCAGATTACCGACCTTGTAACCAAAGGCAAAACATCTCTTATCAAAGGCTTCAGGAGCAGGGAGGGCAAGCCCTTCGATGCGTACCTCACCTTCGACAAGGACTTCCGCACCGTGTACGGGTTCCCGCCCCGCACGGACAAGCCCAAAGGAAAGGAGCGCAGGCGATGAACGGCATCGGTTGGATCACCGTGGCGGAAGCCGCCCGGCTCTGCGGCACGGACGAGCTGCGCATCACCCTCTGGATGAACGGCAACCACATCGCCTATGCCCGTTTCGACGGCATCCTGATGATCGACGGCGCATCCCTCGCCGCCCTGTTCAGCCGCAACCGGGTCGCCACCATCTACGAGGACGTGGCACAGCAGCGGGGCAAGCCCGGCAGACCGGGCAGGCTCCGCCGCCTGCTCGACACCCCGCTCGACGCCTTCGGCTTGTCGCAGCGCATCGTCCGGGCGTGCCGGGAGCTGGGTGTCTTCACCGTGGAGCACCTGCTCGTCCACCTCCGCCGCTTCCGCTTCTCCCGCCTGTACTGTGTCCGCAACTTCGGCAGCGGATCGGCAGCCGAGACCCTCCGGCGGCTCCGGCAGGACGGCTTGACAGACGGCGGCAGCCCACGGGATTTCAAGGTCTTGTACCCGTAATCTCGATAATAATTAGTATATTTGCCAATCGGACACATGGAAAAAACGAGGTTACTCTTTTCAGTGACTGGATGGCTTTAATCAGTATCTAACACTAAAATGGTATGAGTTTTGGACAATTAGCGACCATTACAGCCAGCACGCACCGAAAGTTACAACAAAGTACGGTCAAAGCCGTAAACCAGTACCAAATCATGCAAAACGGGCTTATAGGCTTTTATATGTTGTGGAGTTCGAGCAGAATGTAGAAGATCGTGCCAAATACGGGGAGTGCTTATTGAAGAACTTGGAACAAAAATTAAATTAAAAGGATTGAATATTACGCTTATTCAGGCGTTCACGAGTCCTCTATATGATATATCCGCAGTTGGCAACTATAATTGATATTGGCTCCAACAAATACATCGACAATGTACTTATGGAAAATGCCGAAAACGAACAAGATACAGGTGATATGAAAAAACATAAAAGCAGAGCATTATTATTGGAATAATGAAAAAAAGATATTAACTTCGCAAGTTAAAGTGTTGCGTGCAATTTTAATATATGGAAAGAAACGAATTTAATATACTGAACAAAATAGCAGAAGGCGGTCAAAAAATCGTATATTTTGCAGAGTCCAAGGCAGATCCTTCATTGAAAGTTGTTGTGAAAGATGCCAAGATAAATAGTACGGCATCACTGCAACGAATAATGCGTGAAACAAGCTTTTTAAGTGGACTTAACTCTTGTTATTTTCCTAAGAACTATGGCTCAAATTTCAATATGGCTACAATGACTATGACCGTTATTGAAGAGTATATTGAAGGAAGTACTTTGAGAAATGTTATGCCTAACTATCAATCATGGAATGAAATTAAAAACTTATTGAATGAGCTTATTAATGCGATGGAATTTGTGTGGACTAATAATGTCGTTCATAGAGATCTAAAACCCGAAAATATTATAATAAGAACAGACGGAACCCCATGTATTATAGATTTTGGCATCGCCCGTTTTTTGGATATGGAGTCTATTACTAACACATTACAACAAATGGGACCTTGTACACTATTGTATGCATCTCCAGAGCAATTGCGTAATGATAAAACATCAATAGATATTCGTACTGATTTTTATGCAATAGGTATAATCGCTTTAGAATTATATCTGCAAAAGCATCCCTTTTCGCCTGACATCGTCGGAGGAGGTTTGTTGTATGATAATTTGATACAAGGCAAGTATGCACTTTCAAGTGACAATAAGCCAAAGGATTTAAGAATTGCTTCGGTTGTTGAGCGCTTATTACAAGTTCAACCATATATGAGACCACGTACAATATCGCAGTTTAGAAACCTAATAAATACAATATAGGGTTATGAAAGTATATCATCAAATGGGATTCCGAGACAAGTGGAACATAGATTGTCTAAAATCAGGTATAGGAGATGGATTAATTTTTTCTCCTATAAATATGGATTCTGATAAGTTATTGGCATTACCCAAAACTTTACGAGAAATATCTTTTTTAGATCCTCAGTTCTATTTATTAAATAAAGAAAAGTCAACCAATATAACTTATCCATTTTTCCCTGGTAATATCAAAACTGATTTCTCGACAGCAGACTTGGATGTTTCTAATTCTAAATTGGCGGAAATTTGTATCGATTACCAAATAAATGCAGATTTAGACTATATAATAATCCCAACAAGATATGTAGACGCTGTTCCCACGCGTTATTTAGAACAGATGGCTGAAAATTTTGTATATCCTTTTTTAGAAGTTAAAGAACAAAAGAATATTACAAAGAAATTCCTGCTTACTGTTGTTGTAAAGCAAATAATGGTAGAAGATAAAGACAAACTTGACGAGTTGCTGAATTGGATGACTGGCATATCTAATATTGCAGGGTTTTATCTTATTTTTGAAAATAATTTTACTTCAAAGCAAATTAAGAATTTTGATTACTTAACCAAGGTTTTGTTTTTTATTGATATTCTTAGGCGTAATGAGTTTGAGGTTCATATTGGATATTGTAATACTGAAGCACTTATTTATAGTGCTGCTATGCCAGATTCTATAACAATAGGTTCATATGAAAATTTGCGAATGTTTAGAATATCTCGATTTGAAATGAGCGAAGGAAAACCAATGCATGCTCCAAATGCTCGCTTATATAGTTCTAAATTATTGCAATGGATGGATTATAATTATATTGAGTCTATGAAATCACTTATTGATAATTATGACTCTTTTTTTGATGATACCCAGTATAAGCCTCTAATGTTTAGTTTAGGTGAGTTTAAAAATCAACCATTTAGTTGGCATTTCGCAAAACCCGAAATATACAAACATTATTTCGAGGTTTTTTATTCACAGATAAAATCTTTAGCCTCAGATCAGTTTGATAGAATTGAGCAATTGAAATCAATGATTAAAACAGCAATAGATAATTATAAAGTCATTGAGGATGTAGTACTTTTAGATGGCGATAGCGATGGATCTCACCTCGCAACTTGGTATAATGTTTTAAATTCGTATAAAAAAAATTTATAATGTATACTTCCGAAAACATAATGTCGGTAGAGTTTGAAAGATGTATTAAATCAGTAATAGGTAATACATATTATAAAGAATGGCAAGGACTTTTTGGCATTCCCGATTATGTGTGCTTTTCGAAAGGTGATGGAGAAATAGATGTTATCTCTTTTGAGTTAAAACTAACAAATTGGCGAGGAGCTCTAATGCAAGCCTTTCGATATCGAAGTTTTTCAGATTATTCATATGTTGTATTACCTGAAGAAACAGCAATAAAAGCGTTGGAACATTTGGAAATGTTTATTCGCTACGGCATTGGGCTGATTTCTTTTAGCGATACAATTTGGGATGTCAAATATAGCCCATTAAAGCAAAAACCGTTTTCTGACAATATGAGAGAAAAAGTAGAATTGAGGATTAGAAAAAGCAGGAAACGTGCTAAAGGAAACGTTAAAATTCTTCTTTCTCAATAATAGCCAAAAAAATGAGCAAATACTTGTTTCCAAGTACCAATCACGACTTCCGACAGAACAACAATAAAAGCCTTGATCTTAAAGATCATTAGACAGGAATAACTGTCTTCCTTATCTTTACATTAATACTTACCCCGCTTCTCGCTTGTTCAGCGTACTTTGGGTAAGTCTTTTATAAGAGTGCGGCAACCGATTGTCGCACTTTTGTTATATATTCCTGTTGTCTTTCAAAGAATTTACCTTATCTTTGCACCAATAGAACCCGCCAAGCCTCTTGACACGAGTTGTTGAACAACAGTGAAAATGCTCAAATCGGCGGGTCGTTTTTTTTTATAACCCGTCATCCTTCCTGAATGACCTGAGCCGCTTTTTCAGTAGCTTTTTACATTTCACGGGCATACCCTTCCGTACACCGTCCGGATTTTCCCGTCCTCCAATACCTTGCTCGACCGCACAATCCACGTTCTGCCGTCATTCAGCCCGCACTCCAGTGCCTTCTCACCGCCGCCGACCAGTTCCGGCACGGTTATTACCACGATTTCGTCCGCCAGCCCGTTATCCAAGAGCAAAGCTCCGGTTTCCGCTCCGTAAGCCGTTACCGTACCTTCGCCGCCCGCTTTTATTCTCCGCAGTTCCGCTGCCGCATCCCCTGTAACAAACCGCACCCGTTCTTTCTCCGTCAAGTCAATACAGCCGCCCGTCACGACCAAAGTCTCTTTTGCCGTGAGCGGCCAGCCCAGATGGTTCAGATAAATGCGCAGGTAGGTTTCTTCGTCGATCAGCACGCAGCAGGAGGCATCCGCCGCCGTATCGAAATGCTTGTCCGCTCCGACCGGACAACCGTCAATGGACTGGTACACGTGCAAGGTAATCTGTTTCATGTCAATGAGTTTTTAAGGATTATGTCCGCCTTGCACCCAAAAGAACAGCGTGAACTCACGCTATTCCTAATACGAAGGTACTGGCATACCCGACAAACAAGAATAGGCAAGCCCACGCCGTATAAGCATACAGCATGCGCATTGCGCCATCCGTCTTGTTTGTCAAAAAAGTGCCAGTTTTTCGTATAAGACGTTCAGCGAACGTACAATATGTATATCAACCCCGCCTGCTTCCAAGCCGGGTATGAATCTTCTATGTCACGACAGCGACCGTACCCGAAAGCACCGTCCTCTGTCTTTGTATGGCAAAGATAGTGAAACTTCCCGAATAACAAAACAATAGCCCCGCCTAATCTCACGATCCGGCAGGGCTTCATCCACCTAAAGCACCGTCAGAAAAATGTCATTCTCACGGGAACAGCCCCCTTTTCCTGCGCCTTTCCGCTTTCCGGGCTTCCTTCTCCTTGCGTTTCGCAGCCCGTTCCTCCACTTCGGCGAAACGGGTGCGGATGAACTCGTGCACGTCCTTCGTGCGGTAGAACACCTTGCCGCTGATGGTGAAGTACGGCAGCACCCCGATGGCACGGTAGCGTTGCAGCGTGCGGATGCCCACCTTCAGCAGCAGGCACAGGTCTTGGTTGTCCAGTACCTCCTCGCCGTCGAGCGTGTTGTTCTTCTTCAGCACCCTTTCCAGCAATTTCTCCGTCCGGTCGAAGCGTTCCATGATGCGCTCCATCCAGCCCTCAAACTCTTCCCTGTCCGTGTACATAGCAGTCGCCCTCCTTTTCGATGATTTCCTTTTCCCGCATATAGCGGATGTAGCCTTTCGCCGTCCGTTCCTTCACTTCCAGCATCTCCTGTATCAGCTCGCACAGTTCGATGTAGCCGTACTTCTCCTGCCGGGCGAACGCCTCCCGTGCCATCTCCGCCAGCTCCTTCTCCTTGCGCTTCTCTTTCTCCGCCCTCGGCTTCTCGCCCACATAGACGGGCATCCCGGCTTGCTTGTCCCATCTGAACTGCATCAGGGGGATGTCCAGCGGGCTGCCGTCCCTGACCTTTAACGCCTTCACCACCGACACCTCCGGGTTCTCGTCCTTCTCGATGGAGAGGATGGCGGCGGACTTGCGTTGCAGCTCGCTGCCGAGGTGCCCCCTCAGTTTCAGACCGTTCGGTACGAAATGCACCACGGCGGCGATGCACGTGCGGTAGATTCCCGCCAGCCGGTAGATCTCGTCAATCAGCGCCACGCTCTCCGCCTCGTCGTTGGCGCAGCGGATCAGGTCAGCCACCCCGTCGATGACGACTAAATGGATGCCCCCGTGCAGGTAGTGGTACTTGTCCATGCTCTGCACGATGGCGGTCAGCCGCTCGCTTCTCGACATTCCCGTCAGGCAATATACGTGCAGGTACTCCGGCATCCGCTCACGCCCGGCACGGCGCAGCAGCCGCCCCGTGTTCTTGTAGAGCTGTTGCTCGCTCTGTTCCGTGTCGTACAGCAGTACCGCACGCCCCTTGCGGTTCGGCTCCACCCGCACCCCCAAGAGGTCGGCGTCCGTCTCCCTCTCCATGATCGCCCCGGCGACCAGTGCGGCGGTGTAGTTGCTCTTGCCCGTCCCTTCGCCGCCCGTGATGCAGAGGATGTTCTCCTCCGAGCCTAACGGCACATCCCCGGCGGTAACGATGGCGACAGCCTGTTCGGGCGGGTGGTCGTAGTCGATCTCGCACGATTTCAGCACCGCCATTGTGTCCCCGTACAGCGTGTCGAGCAGTTTCAGGAACAGCCCCATCAGCTCCTCCCTTGTGTGCCCGGCTTTGAAGTAGTCCGTCACGTCCTTCTCCGCCTTCGTCCCCGGCAGCGGCAGCACCAGCCGTTTCACCCCGTACTCCGACAGTTGCGCACGGTGCTTCTCCGAGCACTCCAGACCCGTCTTGTCCGTGTCGTACAGCAGCACGATGTGCTTGAAGCGATAGACCAACTTGCGCACGGTCTTCGCCGGGATGACCGAGGTCTCCGAGTTGAAGCAGATGGCATGGAAGCCGTGCGCCGCCAGCGTCAGCACATCCTTCTCGCCGCCCGTGAGGAAGAGCAGGTCGCCCTTCGAGGGCAGTTGCTCCAGCCCGAAACAGTAGTTGTCGCCCGTGTGTCCGCCATAGACGAAGCGCACTTCCGACATCGGGCGATAGACCTTCACGCCCCATTTCCCCTTGTAGCCGAACATCGGTTCCGCCGGGGTGGAACTGAAGCCGAACGACTTGCCCTCCCTCGTCTCGCCCCGGTACTCGGCGAGCGACACCGCCCCGTAACGGTGCAACAGCTCCTCCGTGATGCCCGATGCGCCCCAGTAGGCAAGTTCCGCATCCGTAAACGGCTTTTCCGTCGTCCGGTAGGGCTTCGGTTCGGGACGGTCAAAGGGCGCAGCCGCCTCTTCCGTGTACCCGTCCGGCTTTCCCGTGCCGTTCCCGTTTGTCCTGACGGATATTCCTTCACCGCTCCGGTCATCCCTTGTCCCATGCTCCCTTGCGCCCGGCACGAGCCGCAGGGTACGGCAGCCGCCGTCCGAAACGGCAGTATCTTCCGGGCTGTCATTCTCCAGACCGAGACACAGCTCCCGGTCGATGGTGTGCAGCACCTCCACGAAGTCGGCAGCGTTCCGGCAGTCCAGCCCCTTCAGCTTCGCCACGAGGAAGAAACAGTCGCCCGAATAGTCCCCGTTGCCGAAGTCCTTCATCCGGTACGTACCGCTCCGGCGGTCGTAATACACGTTGCACGAAGCCTTGCTGTCGGCGTACAGCGGGTTCAGGAAGTTCCTGCCCACCCGCCACTTCACGGGCAGGTAGTGGCGGAACACGTCCAACCCGTTACTGGTTCTTGCCAGTATCTCTTCCTTTTTTACCATAGCTGCCGTTTTTTCGGTTATGCAGGGGATGTTCCGCTATCACCCGGTCGATCTTGGCGGCGGGTGTCTCCACCATCCACCGCTCACGCAGGCTCTCGACCGCCTGCCGGGGATAGCGTATCTGCCGCCCGATCATGGAATAGGGAATGATATGCTTCTGCCGGTAGCGTTGTAGGGTGCGGTGGCTGATGTCCAGCATCTCGCACACCTCCTTGTGCGTCATCCACTTCGGGTCGGCTTTCCGTCCCTTGGCAGCAGGGCTTTCCGCTTCTTCTTTCCGTTTGCGCTCCGTTTCCTCCCGGTTCCGGGATTCCTCCACGTAGGCGGTTATCTTCTCGATCTTCTCCACGAGCAGGCGGTAGGCGTTGCTCTCGATGGTCATTATTTCCATTGTCGTACTCTTTTTTAGGTTTCTGCCGCAAATGTCGCCCGATTCGCCGTTTTTTCCTGCCACCATACCGGCACCTTGGCAAAGATTTTTTTCTGATGCGCATTTTTCATCCTCTTTTTTCACCCTCGCCGCCCTTCCGTCCGCCTTTCCGGGCAATAAAAAGGCAGAAAAAGGCAAGGAAAAAGTAGGAACAACGTAAAAACAAGGCGGAAAGGAACTGACATCGAAGCAAAAAAGAGCAAAAGAGAGCGTCCGAAAGGCTCTTTTCTGCCCTCCGGACGCTCTCTTTTCATCTCCTGCCGCCTCTGCCGTTCCGTTGCCAACTTGCTATCGACTTGCTGACGACTTGCCGATTACTTGCTGTCCATATCCCGCATCTTCTTCAGCAGCTTCTCCTTCATCTCGTCCAAGAACGCCGTCGGGTTCTGCTGTCCCCGCAGCCTGCCGAAAGCATGATACACGTTGCCCAGATCCACATGGAAGGTCTTCTCAAACAGCGCAGCCAGCTCGCCGATCTCGGCGTTGCCGTTGTCCACGCTTCCGGCGGCATGGATGCCGTAAACAAGCTGTATGGCGGCGATTTTCGTGTCCGTCCAGCGGTGTTCCTTCCCCGGCACGGCTTCCGTACCGTCCCCTCGTGCCGCACGCTCTATCCGGCGGCTCAGATAGACCAGCAGCATCTCCACCGAGATCAGGCGTGCCGCCAGTATGTCGTAGCCCGTGGAGAACTCCGCTTCCTCGTCCAGCACGAAACTGCCGCTTTCGGAGCTGAGTTCGCCCTTCGCCCGCAGGAAATAGTAATCGTCCCGGTATGTCGCCCCACTGTGGTAATACTGGTAGAAAGGCAGGTAGCGTTCCATCATCCGCTCGGCTCGTTCCATCGCCCTGCGGTAGTACGTTTCGGCTACCCGCAGGCAGCCGGGACAGCCGCTCTCTATCTGATATACCCGGTAATAGTACAGCAGCCTGCCCGTCAGGGCGGGCTTGTAGTATTTGAAATAACGGATTTCCTCCTCGTTCCCGCTGAACGGACGGGCGAGCGCATACGCTTTCAGCTCACGGTTCTTGGCTTTCAGGTACGAAACCATCTCCCGGCAGGTGGCGACCGTTTCCTTTCCCTCCATGCCGGCGGCAGCGGCAGCCATGCGCCGCTCCGTCTCCTGCAACAATGTATTGAAATATTCTTCCATCATGATTCTGTCTCGGGTTGTTTATAAGGAAGCAAAGTTAGCGGGGTGCCGGGAAACGGGCGTTCTGAATTTTCACCGCCGTGTTCGGATTGTCCGCCAATCGGCTGCGGGCGGTCAGCCCCTCACTTCTGAACCGGAAAAGGATGCCGGACGGGACGGGCGCACCGGGCGATTTCACGGATTTCGGCAGGGGTAGCCTTCAGGTGCTTCTTGCAGAAGTCCCACAGGTAGCTCGGAGTGGCGAAGCCGCACACGTCGGCAATCTCTTGGAAGGGCATGTCCGTGTCCGCCAGCAGGGAGACCACGTGCGCCTTCCGCTGTTCCGTCAGCCAGCGGTGCGGAGTCGTGTTCAGCTCCTCCCTGAACCGCCGTCCCAGCGTATTGACCGACATGGCACATTCCCGTGCCAGCTCCTCCACGTTTTTCACCTTGGGCAGAGCCAGTGCGACCTCTTCCCGGAAAGAGCAGCCCCGCAGGTGCGGCAGGTACTTTTCCACCTCCTGCAAGTCCGCCTTGCCGAACATCGGGGGTATGCCCTTGCGGTACTCGGACTCCCGTTCACGGCGGAAGCGGAACAGCAGTCCCGCCAGACGGTTGCAGAGCACGTTCAGGTGCGGGTATTCGTCGTAGGCGTTGATGCTTGCCTGCATCCGGCAGAGGAACAGGAATCCTCCGCAGTCCTTCTCCCGGAAATACGCTTCCGCCGTATCCAGCAGGAAGTCCGCCGAGCTGCCGTGCCGGTGGTAGGCGACCAGTATCAGCAATCCGGCTTCTTCCTGCACACGAAAGGAAAGGACGGGGCGGTGTTCCCTGAGCAGCTCCACCAGCCGGACCATCCGCCCGTGATCCCGTGCGAGCCGTTCCGCCGCAATCCATGTTACCGGACGCTCCGCATCCGTTTGCGGCAATACCGTCCGCACCTTTGCCATCCACTCCCGCCATCCCTCCCGGATGGCTTCATTCATTAGAATTTGTGTAAGATTCTCTTTCATTCTGTTTCAATTTTAATGTTAATTACATAAATCTTACACGAAATTACAAATTGTCTGCAACAAGCACCCTTCCGGTGCTTTGCATCGGTTACGGTATGTCCTTGCGCTGCGGATTCGGATTTTGCTCCATAGGCTCGGATATTCAGTCGTGAAAAACAGAAAGGCTGTGCCGGTTCCACGCGCAGAACGGCGTGAGACAGTAAGCAGGGGGAGCCGGAAGAAGGTCATTCGCCGGTTGGTGAGTGCGTCTTTTCCACGGGATATTTGCCGTCCCGTATCTCCTGCAACCTTTCGATCAGTGGTTGCTCCTTGGAATGGTTCTTTTGTTCGGCTATGATGAAGAAGGATGCAAAGCTGCCGGTAATATACAGCCAGAACAGGCATTGACCGAGTAGTTTTCGGTATTTACCCATTGTCTCGTACTTCGCCTGCATCGCTTTCAGCTTCGCAGGACGGTAATACAGCTTTCTGGCAATCCAGATAAAAGGGGCGAGCATCGCTGCGGCGAACAGGTAGGCAACCGGGTTGAACCTGCTCCATTCCACCTTGTCCGTCAGGGAAGAGAACCAGCCCGTCAGCATATCCCATCCCCATGCCTCGAACAAAAGATGGAGAGCCGTCAGGTTAAGAAACCACAGGATTGCCATCGTCCACGTGGCATTGGAGATAACCGCCTTGTCTTTCCTTGCACGTTTGTTCTTGCTCCAGAAGTAATACATCCAGTATGCCGCTTCCTTGAACATAGATTCCTCCTTTCCTTGTTTTCCGCTTGCTTATCCCGTTACAAAGAACAGCAACAGGGCGCATCCCGCTGCGGCGGCAACGATCAGCCCCAGCCAGAAACGGTAACTCCTTTCACCCAGCGTACCCAGCCAGAAATTCCCTTCCCAACTTCCCGGACGGGAGTACGTCCACCGCCATCCGCAGACAATCCCCACAAGCCACAGCAGCAGGATTCCCGCCACGATCAGGTAGCCGTACCTCGGATGCGCCTGCAACCACTCCGGCAGACCCTCCATAAACTCGCTTATCTTATCGAACCATTCCATAGCAATAACAGAAAAAGCCAAATTCATACCTTACGGACGAACCGTTATACCTCAAAGCAAAAATAGTGAAAAGTCCAATCACTCAAAAAGTTTCACCGCAAAAATCTTTCCCGTGTGGAAGAAAATCATTTTATTTGCATATACATAGCCGCAAGCGTATGAAGAAAGCCTCCCCACATAAAAGAACCGGTCGGCCGAAGCTCCCCGGATTCTTCGACCACTTCTTTTATTGGACGTGGCGCAGTTGTCGGCACGGCTTCCCTGACCGTAGTTTTGCGATCATCAGCGTGGTTCAGTTCGCCTGCCTTCTGTTTCCGGTCGCCGTTGTTTTACAGTTCTTGGACACTCCGTCTGTCCGCTTCCTCTACGAGACAGACAACCGCCTTACGCTTTTCCCGCTGATACTGCCGTTCCCCGTACTGCTTTGGAGGAATATGCGCATCTATACCGGGAAGCGTTACCGCATGATGCACGACTTTTACGGGGCGTTCCATGTATCGGTGCGGCAACGCTATCGCCTCCGTTTCCTTGTCTGTACGGTGCTTGCAGTCCTTGCCATCCTGCTTGAAATATGGCTGTTCACCCTTTATCATGACCGCTGCACGGCCATATCCTCAGGCAACAGCCATCCCGCAAGCCTCTATGTCCCGTACAGGTATGACAACGGCAACGACCCCGTGCAGGAAGGCGTTTACCGCATCGTCGATGAAAAAGGGCGTATCGGATATGCAGACGAGCATGGCAATACCCTCATAGAGCCACGCTTCGCTTTTGGCTTTCCTTTCGAGAACGGGAAGGCGAAAGTAACCGACACGGGAGAACAGAAAGAAGTTCCCGGTTCGGATGGAGAATACCACTATTGGGAAAGCGATGATTGGTATTACATCGACCGGAAGGGGCAAAGGATTGAATAAAAGCCCCAAGACTGCCCTAAGCCCGGTATTCCAGCCCCCACCTGCCAAACCCTTGCAGGGCAAGCACGAAGCCCCAAGCCCTATCGGAACACCCCGTTCATCCCACCTTTCCCCCGAAACAAACATCAAAATTCAAAACCTATTCATTTACAACAACTTAAAAGGTTTTCGGTGCAAGCCGCAAAACAGCTCTGTGTGGCTGGTGCAAGGTGCAGCTCTTATTCCTGGTACCTTATTTGCTGCAATTCCTATTCCT
>OGXD01000968.1_pt1 | contig 24935 bp, 25 predicted proteins | sample 1576211 | NCBI WGS metagenome assembly OGXD01 (sample SAMEA3541470, study PRJEB24748) | human gut metagenome | biome: human gut; feature: human-associated habitat; material: faeces | place: China | collected 2012
TGCAGACTATCACCCGGGTGTACATACAAATGTTCCGCATAATTGCGAAGAGCAACCTCACGAGTTGAAGCATAAGGACTGAAACGGAAACAGAAAGTACCGTCATCCGCTATGGGAGAAGTGTAAACTGTTTCCAGACCGGACAGATAAGGTATCTCAAGTTTCACCTCCTTCTCCTTCGGATAAACTTCCCTGTTAAATACACGGCCCGAGATTATCACTTCTTTCGCCAAATCTTCATGACCCTTCTGAGCCTTACAGCCTAAGAAAGATAAAATTGCAAACAGTAAGCATAGATGTTTCATACGTATTTTATAATTAATAAATGACTAATAAATTCAGCGCACCGTTACAGACAGTCTCTTTCCATATCCGGCAAACTCAGGTGCATAGGCCGATTGGACAGTAGCAATACCGGTTTGGTAAGTCCCCGACAGCTATGAAGCCATATATCTATATGGAACGCAATGGTATCCACATCATCGACCTTCACAAAACCGTTGCTAAGATTGACGAAGCTGCTGAGGCTCTCAAAGGCATCGCTAAGAGCGGAAAGAAGATTTTGTTCGTTGCTACTAAAAAACAGTCTAAGGACGTTGTTGCTGAAAAGGCTGCATCGGTTAATATGCCATACGTAAACGAGCGTTGGGCAGGTGGTATGCTTACCAACTTTAAGACCATCCAGAGCCGTATTGCAAGATTAAAAGAGATCGAGACAATGGCAACCGACGGTACATTCGAAGTACTGCCGAAGAAGGAAGTTATCGCACTTAAGAAAGAGTGGGAGAAGTTAGAGAAGAACCTTGGCGGTATCAAGGAGATGAAGAAGCTCCCGGATGCAATCTTCGTTGTAGACCCGAAGAAGGAGAGAATCTGCATTCAGGAGGCTCATACATTAGGAATTACCCTGATCGGTATTGCAGATACAAACTGTGATCCTGAGGAACTTGATTATGTGATCCCGGGCAATGATGATGCTATCAGAGCCGTAAAACTGATCGTTTCCAAGATGGCAGACGCAGTGATCGAGGCAAACCAGGGTGCAGAGATGACTGCAGAAGAGGCTGAGTCCGCAGAGGCAGATGCAGCAGAGGAAGCATAATAAGTTGGAAACAACGGGTGCCTGATTGGCAGGATCGCCCATATGTCAACAATCGGAAAGGGACGCGTGTTACGTCCCTTTCTGTGGCATAAAGATAAAGAATCAGGATAAATTATTTTTTGGAGGATGAGAAAATGGCAATTACAGCAGCTATGGTAAAGGAACTGCGTGAGATGACCGGCGCAGGCATGATGGATTGCAAGAAGGCATTAAATGAGACAAACGGTAACATGGACGAGTCTGTAGAGTTCTTAAGAAAGAACGGACAGGCTAAGGCTGAGAAGAAGGCAAGCAGAATCGCAGCAGAGGGTCTTTGCATGGTAGTGACCAAGGATGACCAGACAGCAGCGGTTGTTGAGGTAAACTCTGAGACAGACTTCGTTGCAAAGAATGCAACATTCCAGGAGTTTGTTAAGGCTGTTGCAACACAGGCAGTGAATTCCGATGCAGCAGACATGGATGCTTTCATGGCTGAGAAGTGGAATGAGGATGCCAGCAAGACTGTAAGTGAAGCACTGGTTGAGAAGGTTGCAGTGATCGGCGAGAACTTAAAGATCCGCAGATTTGAGAAGGTTGTAGCTGAGCATGGCTGTGTTGTACCGTATGTACACGGCGGCGGAAGAATCGGCGTTATCGTTGATGCAGACACCGATGTTGTAAATGACACTGTAAAGGAAGCAATGCACAATATCGCAATGCAGATCGCAGCACTCAATCCGAAGTATGTTTCCAGAGACGAGGTAAGTGCTGATTACATCGCTCATGAGAAAGAGATCCTCTTAGCACAGATCATGAACGATCCGAAGGAGTCCCAGAAGCCGGAGAAGGTAATCAACGGAATGATCGAAGGACGTATCAGCAAAGAACTCAAGGAAGTATGCCTGGTAGATCAGGTTTACGTTAAGGCTGAGGACGGCAAGCAGACCGTTGCCAAGTATCTTGAGGAAGTATCCAAGGCAGTTGGCGGTACTGTGAAGGTTAAGAGATTTGTTCGTTTTGAGACTGGCGAAGGTCTTGAGAAGAAGCAGGAAGACTTTGCAGCAGAAGTTGCAGCACAGATGAACGCATAATTTGATATTGTGCTAAACTGTTGAAGGATAATGACCCCTACGAATGGTGGAGACACTATTTGCAGGGGTCATTTTGTAAGAAAAAACCTTATCGAACCTGGTTATGATTCGATAAGGTTTTTGCGTCATAAAGTATAAATTCTACAGTCCCATGATCGCGTCGACCGGCAGGGCAAAGCTGACGCCGTGCGCCGGTGTGTCAATGCCGTGCTGCTTGCTGATGGCGGTCATGATTTCGGTCTTTTTATCCTTTGGAACGACGATGGCAAGGACTTCCTGTTCCTCCTGGAGAGCCATGCCGAAATGTTTGGCAACCTCCTCCGGACTGCAGCGCAGACCCTTTAAGATCGTTCCGCCGGTAGCACCAGCAGCGCGCGCGGTGTACATGACATCATTGCTGTATCCCTGATTGATTGTGACAAGAATCATTGCATGTGTAATCGTTTCACTCATTTTTTTCACCTCTTTTTCTATCTCCGGCTCAGAGGAGTCCAAAGAACCGGAACCGAGAACTTTATAGAGCCATCCCTGAATGCCGGATAACGGTATGCTGACAGCGATACCGGTTCCTCTCTTGTGAAGCTGCAGCGCCTGATTCATCTCCGCCAACAGCATACGGGTGCGTTCCTTCGGGACGATGCATAGCATGATGGTTTTGTTGGTGTCGCCGAGACCGCACAGATTCAGAAAATCGGAACTGACGGTGCCGACGCCGTGCATCTGGTAATAGATCGGGATGGAGGCATCGGTGAGAAATTCGGTCAGTTTATCACGGATATTGGAATCTATGATAATGACGAGGCACCGGAATGCCGGCATCTTTTTTTTATGTTGCATGGTATGATCCTGCATAATTATTCCTCCTCAATATCCATAATGGCATTGTCGTCGACATCGATCATGATAAGCGCATCGGATGTCGCCCTCTTAAGCTTCAGCTGATACAGTACGCCCATGATCTGAATGGCAATTAACGGTGCCATTGCGACCATCGCCACGACGCCGAACGCATCGGTTACCACATTGCCGCCCACGGCGGTACATGCGCCCATGGCAAGCGGAAGAAGAAACGTGGAGGTCATGGGACCGCTGGCAACACCGCCGGAGTCGAAAGCGATACCGACAAATACTTTTGGAACAAACCGGGTGAGCACCAGAGCAATGATGTAGCCCGGAATTAAGAGCCAGTAAATGTTAAGTCCGGTCAGAACCCGGAGCAGCGCCAGCGCAACGGAAGCGGAGACACCGATGGAGAGACAGAGGTTCATCGCACTGCGCGAAATGGAACCGTTTGTCACATCCTCCACCTGCTTGTTGAGCACCTGCACGGCAGGCTCGGCTTTTACAATATAATAACCGATTAACGCGCCGATGGGAATCAGAACAAAGCGCCATGTCTGTGCGGCGAGATTGCTGCCGAGCAGACTTCCGACGGGAGCAAATCCTACGTTGACACCGGTCAGAAACAGGATCAGTCCGATGATGGTGTAGAGAAAGCCCATAAGCATCTTGATCATCTGGTTCTTGTGGTAGCGCCTGGAAATGAGCTGAAACAGTAAAAAGACGATCAGTACCGGAAGGATGGAAGAAATGACTTCCCTGCCATAGCCCGGCAGCATATGTACAAACTGACGCATGACATCCTGCATGGTCACAACATCCGGTATTTCGGTGGCATTGTAGGATGCACCGGCTGGATGGTAGAAAATACCGAGCAGGAGTACCATGGCAATCGGTCCGATGCTGCAGAAGGAGATCAGACCGAAACTGTCGCTCGAACCGTCCTTGTCACTTCGCGTGGAGGAGAGGCCAACACCGATGGCCATAATAAAAGGAACAGTCATCGGACCTGTCGTCACACCGCCGGAGTCAAATGCGACTGCGATGAAATCAGCCGGCGCCGCAAAGGAGAGCAAAAACAGTGCGGCATAGAGGATACACAGCAGCAGGGGGAGGCTCAGCTTGAAAATGATACGCAAAACAGCGATGACCAGAAAGACACCGACGCCGAGAGCGACCGTCCAGATTAAGGTTTCGTTTGGAATAGAAGGAACCTGATTGGCGAGAACCTGCAGATCCGGTTCCGCGATTGTGATGATGACACCCATCACAAAGCAGACAATAATCAGAATCGAAAGACGCTTCGTCTTCATGATATGGGAACCGACACCTTCGCCGAGCGGTGTCATCGCCATCTCAGCACCCAGCTGGAAAAATGCCATGCCGATGATCAGCATGAACGCTCCGACCAGAAACAGGGCAATGGTTCCGGTCTCCATCGGTACGACAAAAATGCTGAGCAACAGCACAATGACGGTAATGGGAAGAACGGCGCTTACAGATTCGTCGAATTTCTCTTTTAATTTTTTGTTCAAAATAACATCACACACTTTCTAGGATTCGGTTAATAGAGTTACCAGTTAAACAGTTCACAAATCAACTATTATTTTATCGGTTGTTGTGTAGAAAGTCAACCGAGTCGGAGTGATTTTTCTGAAATTTTAACACTTTTTTAATTGACTTTTATACAGATTTCAAATAAAGTTTCTATATAAACAGTTCACAAATCAACTAAAGCAAAGAGAAGGCATGAACCGGCGGAAAGGAGGGGGAACATGCTGGAGGACTTTTTTGAAAATTATTTTAAGATAGAGAAAGCATACCGGAAATACTTTCAGGATGAGATGGAGAAATATCATCTCACGCCGAACGAATTGCTGGTGCTGCTTTTTTTGGCACGCGACAACGGCGGATGCAATACGGCGCGGGATATTGCGCAGTACGAGGGGGTGTCCAAGGGACTGGTTGCCAGATCGGTGGAGAGCCTCGTGGAAAAGCAGTTTCTTGTGGTGGAACGGGATGCTGCCGATAAGAGAATCTGCCATTTATATCTCACGCAGCAATGCAGTGCGCTCACAGAGCAGATGACGGAGAAAAAAGCTGCGTTTTTCCGCAGGCTGGCCGAAGGTATTCCGGAGGAAGCGATTGCGACGACGGAACAGACACTGCGCAGGTTTATGGAAAATATATCCGCATCTATTGACAAGTCGTAAGTGCTTTGCTATCGTGAGGAAAGAGTCTTGGAATGGGAAAGGAGCAGGGAACATGCGCAGTGCAGATAGAAGAAAAGCGTTTTTTGCGGTTTGCATGATGGCGGTTCTGCTGTTTTCCCATCTTGGTGTCTGTCTGTGGCAGACACAGATCGCCCAGGTGCAGAATCTGACGGCAGAGGCCGGAGGGGAAGCACAGGGTATTTTACGGACGACGGACTCCGATTATGTCTCAAACGCGCTCTCAGCGGAACCGGAAGCAGGATTGTCACAGAGTATGATTGTCGTGACGAGAAAAATGACCGGGGCGGCGGAGCAGCGTCTTTTTTTTCATCTTTTTACTGCTGTTTTATTCAAAATAGCAGAGATTCCCTATGCAGAGGCGGTAGTGCTTACCGTCACGGCGGCGTGCATCTGCCTGGCAGGTTACCGCATGGTACGATTCGTGCACAATTCCGACGGTAAAAAAGATTTGCCCTTTTGGTTATCACAGGTATCAGAAGCGTCATAAGATTAGGATAAGAAAAGGGAAAAGAAGAAAATGGAATATAAAAATTTTTTTGCACTGCTGGGAGGGCTTGCACTCTTTTTGTATGGAATGCATCAGATGAGCGAGGGCTTAAATGCTGCCGCAGGTGAGAAGATGAAGCAGATCCTGGAGCGGCTGACAAAGAACCGCTTCCTTGGCGTGGGCGTCGGAGCAGCTGTGACGGCAGTGATCCAGTCGTCCTCGGCCACCACGGTCATGGTCGTTGGCTTTGTGAATTCCGGGATGATGACTCTGCGCCAGGCGGTCTGGATTATCATGGGGGCGAATATCGGCACCACAATCACCGGTCAGCTGATTGCACTGGATGCGGGAGCCGTTGCGCCGCTTCTGGCTTTTTGGGGGGTGGTCCTGATTCTGTTTGCGGGAAAAGACCGGATCCGGTACATAGGAGGGATTGTGGCGGGGCTTGGAATTCTGTTTATCGGCATGGATATGATGGGGGAAGCCATGCAGCCGCTCTGTGATTCGCAGGTGTTCCTTCGGGCGATGACAAGGTTTGAACATCCACTGCTTGGAATCCTGGCGGGCGCGGCGTTCACGGCAGCCATTCAGTCATCCTCGGCTTCGGTCGGGATTTTGCAGACCCTGGCACAGGGAGGAGCCGTATCTTTCGCGGGGGCGGTGTATGTTCTGTTTGGTCAGAATATCGGCACATGCATTACGGCGGTTCTTGCTGCCATCGGCACCGGAAGAAACGCCAAGCGCACCACGATCATTCATCTTTCGTTCAATCTGATCGGAACGGTGGTGTTTACCGTGCTGTGCATGACAACGCCGCTCGTTTCGCTGGTTGCGCAGCTGACGCCGGGACGGCCGGCTGCCCAGATTGCCAACATGCATACGATTTTTAATATCGGAACGACCCTGCTTTTGCTTCCGGCCGGAAATCTGCTGGCAGGGATGGCAGAGCATCTTCTTCCGGATAAGAAGAGCGAATCGCTTGCGGCGGAACAGAGAAAGGCAGCATGCAAAAAAGTGGAGGATGTATGGAATTCATAAAGAATGTCATAAGAGGAATTACGATCGGAATCGCCAATGTAGTTCCAGGAGTGAGCGGCGGTACGATCATGGTGTCGCTGGGGATTTATGATGAACTTCTGCAGGCGGTCACCGGATTTTTCCGTCATAAAAAGGAAAGCATCTTAAAGCTGTTTCCGTATCTGTTTGGAATGGGGATCGGAATTATCTGCCTTTCCTTTATGATCGGTTATCTTTTTGAGAATTTTCCGTTCCAGACCGCGATGCTTTTTATCGGACTGATTTTCGGCGGCGTGCCGCTCATCTGGCGCAAGGTGTCCAGGGGATATCCGAAGGTGCCGGAGCTGGCGCTGTTTTTGGGATTCTTCTGCCTGATGATTGGAATGCAGTTCCTTGGAAAAGGCAGCGAACAGGTTCTTGCCGCCGGTCCTGGGACGGCAGTGAAGCTTTTTGCGGTGGGGCTGGCTGCCGCGGCTACGATGGTCATTCCGGGGGTGAGCGGTTCGATGCTTTTGATGGCGCTCGGATATTACACGCCGATCATTGACCATATCAATGCGTTCGTTGTGGCGGTGGTCATGCTGGATGCCGGGACGGCGTGGTACTGTCTTGCCCTATTAGTCCCGTTCGGATGCGGCGTGCTTGGAGGTATTTTTCTTGTCGCAAAGCTGATGGAATATCTGCTCTGCCGGTTTGAGAGGCTGACCTACTGGGCAATTTTCGGGCTGCTGGCGGCGTCCCCGGTTGCCATATTAGGGAAAATCCCGCTGCGCGGGACATCGCCGGCTGTCATCGCCTGGGGCGTGATGCTGTTTAGTGTGGGGGCGGTGGTCACCGGGCTTTTAGCTGGAGAAACATAAAAATTCAGAAAATACATGAAAAAGTGTAGAAAAATCATACGATTTTTTTGCGCTTTTTTCTTTGAAAAATACAAAAATGTGATACAATAGATAAAGTATTATGATTAACTTGGGGGTTCTACATGCAGGATAAGGATTCTGAGGCACTCCGCAATCAACGCAGGCGGAGAAAGCGGATTGCAAGAATGAAACATACCATAATCGCGATAATTGCCGGGTGGATCATCCTGTCCATGATTCTGATCATTTTTCTGCTTGTCCGGACGAGATCCATGGAGAGAAAGTTAGATGAACTCTGGCAGATGCAGCGGGTGATGAACCAGCAGGTGCCGGATACGGAGGCACTACCCCAGGAAGAGACCGGCGGCATGGATACGGAGACAGTGGCTGTGACGGCACCTGCATCCGGGATCGACGAGACAGACAATCTGGCACAGGATGGAGATGTACATAAAGTTTATCTGACGTTTGATGACGGGCCGTCTGAGAATACGGACGCCATTTTAGATGTGCTGTCGGAGTACGATGTCAAGGCAACCTTTTTTGTGGTCGGAAAAGAGGATGAGGCATCGGCAGCCATCTACCAGAGGATCGTGGATGAGGGGCATACGCTGGGAATGCATTCCTATTCTAATAAGTACAGTCTGATCTATCAGTCGGAGGATGCGTTTGAGGCGGATTTTCATCAGCTGCAGGATTATCTCTATGAGGTGACCGGTGAAAAGAGCCGCTATTACCGGTTCCCGGGCGGGAGCAGCAATCAGATCAGCAATGTGCCGATGAGTTCGCTGATCCGGTTTTTAAACAGCGAGGACGTCGTTTATTACGACTGGAACATCTCGGCAGGCGATGCGGCAAATGCTGCATATACATCGGAAGAACTGGTCGAGAATGTTGTTTCAGATGTTTCAAAATACAAGACCTCGGTTGTGCTTTTGCACGACTCGGAAGATAAGTCAACAACGGTAGAAGCGGTAGGACCGCTGATCGAGGCATTGCAGGATATGGATGCCGAGATTTTACCGATTGATGAAGATACACAGGTTATCCAGTATGTCAAAGCCGACAGTGCCAGATGACCAGATTATAAATGGAGGTAAGAACATGGGATTTTTCAAGGACTTTAAGGATGATTTCTCACAGGCAGTGAATGAACTTATGCCGGGAGAAGACAATCTCGAAAGCACGGACAAGGATGATGACATGGTCGTGAACACACTGGAAGATGAAGTGGATGTGGCGAGCGAATTGTCGAAGCTGGATGGTCTGTTAGAGCAGGTAACGAAGCAGGAGCCGGCTTTGGAGCGGACACAGGCAGCAACGGTGGAACCACAGAAAACAAGAGAAGAATACACACAGCATGCAATGGCAGCAGCACAGGAGGAGAAGAAAATGGCTGATAATACAGTAACACCAGTACAGGTAGCACAGACAGGAGCACAGGCAGCAGCATCGCAGACCACACCGCAGGAGAAGCCGATTGTATCGGACGAGGTTTCCGTGATTACAGAGGGAACGATTATCAATGGTGATGTGATCTCAAACGGATCTCTCGACATCAGAGGTCAGGTAGACGGAAATGTAAGCTGCAATGGAAAGCTTACCGTGACCGGCGTTGTCAACGGCAACAGCAACACTTCCGAATTCTTTGCGGATTCTGCACAGGTAGAGGGTGAAGTCGTAAGCTCCGGTACGGTTAAGATTGGTCTTGGTTCTGTAATTATAGGTAATGTAACATCCAACTCGGCAGTGATCGCAGGAGCCATCAAGGGTGACATCGATGTGCAGGGACCGGTTGTTGTGGATACTTCCGCAGTGGTTATGGGTAACATCAAGTCCCGTTCTGTTCAGATCAACAACGGCGCTGTGATTGAGGGATTCTGCTCCCAGTGCTATGCAGATGTGGATGTTCAGAGTCTGTTCAATGCCAAGAAAGGAAACTAAGCATCATGAAGAGAGTTCTGTTAAAGTTAAGTGGTGAGGCGCTTGCAGGTGATAAGCACACAGGATTTGACGAGCCGACAGTCACAGAGGTTGCAAAACAGGTAAAGCAGATTGTGGATGGTGGTACCGAAGTGGGCATCGTGATCGGCGGCGGCAACTTCTGGAGAGGACGCACCAGCGAAACGATCGACCGCACCAAAGCGGATCAGATCGGCATGCTTGCAACGATCATGAACTGTATCTATGTTTCAGAGATTTTCCGCTCTGTGGGCATGCAGACACAGATTCTGACACCTTTTGAGTGTGGAAGCATGACAAAGCTGTTTTCCAAGGATCGTGCGAATAAGTATTTTGCAAAGGGAATGGTTGTGTTTTTTGCAGGGGGAACGGGTCATCCATACTTTTCGACAGATACGGGAATTGTTCTGCGTGCGATTGAGATGGAGGCGGACGGAATCTACCTCGCAAAAGCGATTGACGGCGTGTATGACAGTGATCCGAAGCTGAATCCGAATGCAGTGAAGTATGATGAAGTCTCTATTCAGGAAGTAATTGACAAGAAGCTTGCGGTGGTGGATCTGACAGCCTCCATTATGTGTATGGAGAACCGGATGCCGATGTATGTATTCGGACTGAATGAAGAGAATAGTATCGTAAAAGCCATGACGGGAGAGTTTAGCGGCACGAAGGTTACGGTTTCTTAGAATTGATAGAAAGGCATGGTATATATATGGATCAGAGATTAGCGGTATTTGATGAAAAGATGGGCAAAACAATGAACAATCTTGCGGAGGAGTTCGGCGGAATCCGCGCGGGACGCGCCAATCCGCATGTGCTTGACAAGTTGAGAGTGGATTACTACGGTACTCCGACAGCAATTCAGCAGGTGGCGAATGTCAGTGTTCCGGAGCCGCGTATGATTCAGATTCAGCCGTGGGAGGCATCCATGGTAAAGGAGATTGAGAAGGCGATCCTTACTTCCGATCTTGGAATCAATCCTACGAATGATGGAAAGACAGTCCGTCTTCTGTTCCCGGAGCTTACCGAGGAGAGACGTAAGGAACTTGCAAAGGATGTAAAGAAAAAGGGCGAAAATGCGAAGGTTGCAATCCGCAATATCCGCCGTGATGCCAATGATTCCTTTAAAAAGCTTGCCAAGGAGGATGTCTCCGAGGATGAGATCAAGCAGCTGGAAGATCAGGCACAGAAGATGACCGATAAGTACATCGCAGATGTGGATCGTGCCGTTGAGGCAAAGACAAAGGAAATCCTTACCGTATAGTTTGGATAGATTTGAAACGAGAGGAGATACAGGTGTTTATGGAGGCATACATCTGTATCTTTTCCGTTATTTTGTATAGTTGATACTTCAGTACAGATACGAGGGAGAAGCACAGGTATGGAGACGGGAAGAAAGATTCCACAGCATATAGCGATCATACTGGATGGAAACGGAAGATGGGCAAAAGCAAAGGGAATGCCCCGGAATTACGGACACACAGCGGGAGCCAAGAATGTCGAGACGGTATGCCAGGCAGCACATGATCTCGGCGTAAAGTATGTTACCATGTACGCATTTTCGACGGAAAACTGGAACCGCCCGGAGGGCGAAGTGGAAGCGCTGATGAAGCTTTTGGAAAGCTATCTGAAGAACTGCATTAAGACAGCAGACAAAAACAATATGCGCGTGCGCGTGATCGGCGATACGACGAGACTCAGTGAGCGCTTTCAGGAGCGCATCCGTGAACTGGAGGCTGCCTCCGCAAAAAATGACGGCTTGAATCTTCAGATTGCCATCAATTACGGCAGCCGCGACGAGATGACACGCGCAATGCGCCGTATGAGCGAAGATGTTGCGGCGGGGAAGAGAAAGCCGGAAGAGATCACAGAAAGTGTGTTTGAGGAGTATCTGGATACCGCAGGCATTCCGGATCCGGATCTTTTAATCCGCACGAGTGGGGAACTCAGGTTGTCCAATTTCTTACTCTGGCAGCTCGCATACAGTGAATTTTACTTTACCGATGTGCCGTGGCCGGATTTTCACAAAGAGGAATTAGAGCGTGCCATTGAAGCGTATAATAAAAGAGACAGAAGATTTGGCGGTTTGACGGACAATAAGTAGGCTGGACTGCCGGATGGAGGAGATATGTTTAAGACGAGATTATTGAGCGGAATCGTTCTTGTGATTGCCGCATTGGTATTGATTATTACCGGCGGGGATGTGCTGCTGGTGTCCACGTTGCTGATTTCCTGGATCGGGATGTTTGAATTATACCGGATTTTTCATATTGAGAAGTCTGCACCGGGCATTGTCGGGTATGCGGCTGCGGCGGTCTACTATGCGAATCTGCGCTTCGGCTTTCTGCCGGATCTGATGATGCTGGTTTTAGGGCTTCTGATCGTATTGATGTTCGTGTATGTGTTCACTTACCCGAAGTATCAGACGGAGCAGCTGCTCGCCGCATTTTTCGGCGTGTTCTATGTGGCAGTGATGTTGTCCTACGTGTACCAGACCAGAATGCTTAGCGCTGGAACCTACATTGTGTGGCTTATTTTTCTGTGTTCCTGGGGATGCGACACCTGCGCGTACTGTGTCGGCATGCTGATCGGGAAGCATAAGATGACGCCGAAGCTGAGTCCGAAAAAGTCTGTGGAGGGCGCCGTGGGAGGTGTGATCGGAGCTGCGCTTCTCACCGTGATTTACGGCATGGTATTTCGCGGGGCGATGGGAAGTGAGATGTCACATGTCTGGATTATGGCAGCCATCAGTGCGGCGGGCGCACTGGTATCCATGGTGGGAGATCTGACAGCTTCCGCCATCAAGCGCAATTACGGCATCAAGGATTATGGAAAACTCATTCCGGGACACGGCGGTATCCTGGATCGTTTCGACAGCGTCATTTTTACGGCGCCGCTCATCTATTTCCTTGCCGCTAATTTGATTGTATTGTAATTTTGGGAGAGACCTATGATGAAGATAGCTATTTTGGGATCGACAGGCTCCATTGGGACACAGACGTTAGATATTGTGCGGGAGCAGGGCGACATACAGGTGACGGCGATTGCGGCCGGAAGCAACATCAAAAAGCTGGAAGAGCAGATGAGAGAGTTTCATCCGCTGCTGGTATGCGTTTTTCAGGAGGACGCCGCCAAAGAACTGCGCGATCGCACGAAGGATCTGAATATCCGCGTGGTGTCCGGCATGGATGGACTTCTGGAGGTGGCGGTACAGCCGGAGAGCGAGATCCTTGTGACGGCGATTGTCGGGATGCTCGGCATAAGACCGACGATTGCAGCCATTGAAGCGGGGAAAAAGATTGCACTTGCGAACAAGGAGACGCTTGTGACGGCAGGCCATATTATTATGCCGCTGGCAAAAAAATGCGGCGTGCCGATTCTGCCGGTCGACAGCGAGCACAGCGCTATTTTCCAGTCGCTGCAGGGAGAAAACGGGAACCGCATTGCGAAGATTCTTCTCACGGCGTCCGGCGGACCGTTCCGCGGGAAAAAGCCGGAAGATCTGGCACACATTCAGGTGGAGGATGCGCTGCGTCATCCGAACTGGACAATGGGACGCAAGATCACGATCGATTCGTCAACGCTTGTCAATAAAGGCCTGGAAGTTATGGAGGCAAAGTGGCTGTTTGATGTGGAACTGGAGCAGATTGAGGTGGTTGTCCATCCGCAGAGTGTGATTCATTCTGCGGTGCAGTATGAGGACGGCGCAGTCATTGCGCAACTCGGCACACCGGATATGCGTCTGCCGATCCAGTATGCGCTCTATTATCCGAAGCGCAGACCGCTCTCGGGCGACAGACTGGATCTGTTTGCATTGGGACAGTTGACGTTTGAGAGACCGGACACGGAGACGTTCCGCGGTCTTGCGTTAGCCTATCAGGCGATGCGCCGCGGCGGCAATATTCCGACGGCATTTAATGCGGCGAATGAAAAGGCGGTAGCGCTTTTCCTGGATCGAAAAATTGCCTATCAGCAGATCCCGGAGATGATTGAATCGTGTATGGAGGTAGCTGATTTTATTGCCAATCCGACGGTTGATGAGATCCTGGAGACGGAGGCAGCCGCATATGAACACATTGCAGGCAAATGGGGAAAGGTTTTTGCATGAAGATTATTATCGCAATTTTGATATTCAGTCTGATTATTATTTTTCATGAACTGGGGCATTTCCTTCTGGCGAAGGCAAACGGAATCCGGGTGAATGAATTCTGTCTCGGGCTGGGACCGAAAGTGTTTGGCATCACAAAGGGAGAGACGACATACTCCCTGCATCTGTTCCCGATCGGTGGAGCGTGCATGATGGAGGGAGAGGATACGGAGAGCGAGGACGGCAGGGCGTTCGGGAAAAAATCAGTCTGGGCGCGCATCAGTGTGGTGATTGCTGGGCCGGTATTCAATTTCCTGATGGCGTTTGTCTTTGCTTTTATTCTGTTATGCAATATCGGCTATGATCTGCCGGTGCTCGCCGGAGTGACGGAGGGATATCCGGCCGAGGAGGCGGGAATGCAGGCGGGAGATACAATCTTAAAGATTGATCACACCCGGATACATTTTTTCCGGGACATCAGCGCCTACACACAGTTTCATTCCGGGGACGCGGTCACAGTGACCTATGAGCGGGACGGAGAACGCTATCAGACGGTGCTCACGCCCAAATATAACGAAGAATACGGCTATTATATGTACGGCTTTCAGGGAAGCGCGCAAAAGACGAAAGGTTCTGTGCTTTCCAATTTAAAATACAGCGTATATGAGGTGGAATACTGGATCCGGGTGACGATTGACAGCCTGAAGTCTCTGGTGGGCGGAAAGGTAAGCGTCAATGACATGAGTGGTCCGGTCGGGATCGTCAATATGATCGGGGACAGCTATGAGCAGAGCGTGACGTACGGCTATTATATGGTATTTTTGCAGATGCTTTATATTACGATCTTCTTATCGGCGAACCTCGGTGTGATGAATCTGCTGCCGCTTCCAGCGCTGGACGGAGGCAGACTATTGTTTCTGATTGTCGAGGTGATCCGCGGAAAGCGCGTCGATCCCGACAAGGAAGGCATGGTGCATTTTATTGGCATGATGCTGTTGTTTGCACTCATGTTCTTTACATTTTTTAACGATATCCGCAAGCTGTTCGGATAGAAAGGCAAAAAGATGACAAAAGTAGTGAAAATTGGCGACCGGGTGATCGGCGGAGGCAATCCGATCCTGATCCAGTCCATGACAAATACAAAGACGGAGGACGTGGCTGCAACTGTGGCGCAGATTCAGGCGCTTACCGCTGCCGGATGTGATATTATCCGTTGCGCCGTGCCGACTATGGAGGCGGCGGAGGCATTGACCGAGATCAAAAAGCAGGTGAGCATTCCCGTTGTGGCAGATATTCATTTTGATTACTGCCTGGCGCTTGCCGCGATCGAGCACGGTGCGGATAAGATCCGCATCAATCCGGGAAATATCGGAAGTACAGAGCGTGTGCGCGCAGTGGTGGATGCCGCAAAAGAGCGCGGTATTCCGATCCGTGTCGGCGTCAACAGTGGATCTCTGGAAAAAGATCTTGTGGAAAAATATCACGGTGTGACGGCGGAGGGGATTGTCGAGAGCGCCCTCGATAAAGTACATCTGATCGAGGATATGGGGTATGACAATCTGGTCATCAGCATCAAATCCTCCGATGTGATGATGTGCGTGAAGGCGCACGAGCTGATTGCGACACAGACGGATCATCCGCTGCATGTCGGTATCACGGAGTCCGGCACTATCATCAGCGGCAATATCAAATCTTCGATCGGACTGGGACTCATTCTGCATCAGGGAATCGGTGATACAATCCGCGTATCGCTCACGGGAGACCCGTTGGAGGAGATCAAGTCCGCGAAGCTGATTCTGCGTACCTTAGGGCTGCGCAAAGGCGGTGTGGAGGTCGTGTCCTGTCCGACCTGCGGCAGAACCAGAATCGATCTGATCGGGCTTGCCAACCAGGTGGAAAATATGGTGGCAGACATCCCGTTAGACATCAAGGTGGCGGTTATGGGCTGCGTTGTCAACGGACCGGGTGAGGCAAAGGAAGCGGATATCGGTATTGCCGGAGGAATCGGAGAGGGACTCTTGATCAAGAACGGGGAAGTGTATAAAAAGGTGCCGGAGGGCGAACTGCTTGAGGCATTGCGCTATGAGCTGCTGCACTGGAATGAGCAGCAGAAGTAGAACAGACTGAGGAAGAAGTGAGAAAAGGGCATGGCAAAACGGTTTTTTGATGTATTTCCATCACTGCAGGTAGAAGGCGACATGAAAAATCTGCTGACGGAGACGGAAGTAACGAAGGTGGGCATGAATCATGAGCGCGATCATCTGCGCGTCTATTTAAGCAGCACGCGTCTGATTCACAAAAAAGATATCCGCCAGTTGGAATCTGCCATTGCACAACAGATTTTTAAGGGCAGGATGATGCAGGTCAAGGTCATTGAAAAGTATCATCTCTCGGAACAGTATACGCCGGAAAAGCTGCTTGATCTGTACCGCGACAGCATTTTAGAAGAACTGAAAGATTACAGCCTGATGGAATACAATCTTCTTCGGACGGCGAAGATGGAGTTTACGAGCGAAAGCCACATGCTGCTCACGCTGGAGAACACGATTATCGCACAGACACGTTCCCATGAGATCGTGGAGTTTTTAGAGAAGGTGATCTGTGAGCGCTGCGGACTCGATCTGGCGGTGGAGCTTGCCTATGAGGAGCCGAAGGAGAGCAAATATAAGAAAAACAGTGATCTGCAGATTCAGTTTGAGATTAAAAACATCATGAAAAAGGTACATATCCGCAATGACGACGGGGAGAGTGTGCCGGCGGTCGCAGAAGGCGGTGCCGAGGCGGTTTCCGATGGCACAACAACATCTGGTGGTACAGGCGGCAATGTCACCACAAATACCGTTTCTTCTGCAAAAAATGCTGCAAAACCTGCGGAACATGCAGGAAAAACTGCAGGAAATGGCGAAAAAGGGAAGAAGGAATTCAAGCGCAGATTCGAGGGCGGCGGCTTTAAAAAGTCGGACAATCCGGATGTGATCTACGGGCGTGATTTTGAGGATGAACCGATCGCGATCGAGAAGATTGTGGGAGAGATGGGAGAGGTGACGATCCGCTGCCAGGTCATGACGTTAGAGACCAGGGAGATCCGGAATGAGAAGACGATCGTGATTATGTCCGTGACGGATTTTACCGATTCGATTGTATTAAAAATCTTTACCAGAAACGATCAGCTGCAGGAACTGCTTGACGGGGGACTCGCAAAGGGAGCGTTTTTAAAGATCAAGGGTGTGACGACGATCGACAAGTTCGACAGTGAGCTTACGATCGGTTCTGTGGTCGGCATCAAAAAGATTGCGGATTTTACGTCCACACGTGCAGACACCAGCCCGGAGAAGCGCGTGGAGCTGCACTGCCATACGAAGATGAGCGATATGGATGGCGTCTCGGATGTCAAGGATATTGTAAAACGCGCCATGAAGTGGGGACACAAGGCGATCGCCATCACGGACCACGGCGATGTACAGGCTTTCCCTGACGCGAACCATGCGGTTCCGCCGGATTCGGATTTTAAGATCATCTACGGCGTGGAGGCGTATCTGGTGGATGATCTGAAGGATATTATCGTTGACTCAAAAGGACAGAGCTTAAATGACAGCTATGTCGTATTTGACCTGGAGACAACCGGACTTTCGCCGGATAAGAATAAGATCATTGAGATCGGTGCCGTCAAGGTGGTGGACGGAGCTATCACGGAGCGTTTTTCGACCTTCGTCAATCCGGAGGTGCCGATCCCGTATAATATTGAGCAGCTGACGTCCATCAAGGATGACATGGTGCTCGATGCGCCCAGGATTGAGGAGATCCTGCCCGAATTCATGAAGTTCTGCGAGGGAACCGTCATGGTGGCACACAATGCAGAGTTCGATACCGGATTCATCCGCAAGAACTGCGAGCGCATGGGACTGCCGTTTGATTTTACCATCGCAGATACCGTGGCGCTGGCGAGAATCCTGCTGCCGCAGTTAAACCGTTTCAAGCTGGATACCGTGGCAAAGGCGGTCGGTGTATCGCTGGATCACCATCACCGGGCGGTCGATGACGCGGCATGTACGGCGGAGATTTTTGTCAAGTTTATCGAGATGCTTCATGAACGCGGCATGGAGACGTTAGACGATGTGAACCAGATGGGCGCGACGTCGCCGGAACTTGTGAAAAAGTTAAAGAGCCATCACGCGATCATACTGGCGACAAACGATATCGGACGCATCAATCTCTACCGTCTGGTCTCCATGTCGCACCTGACTTATTTTCACAAGACACCGCGTGTGCCAAAGAGCGAATTTGTAAAGTACAGAGAGGGACTGCTGCTCGGATCTGCCTGTGAGGCAGGCGAACTCTACCGTGCGATTTTAGACGGCAGACCGGAGGAGGAGATCATCCGTCTCGTGAAGTTTTACGACTATCTGGAGATTCAGCCGATCGGCAACAACAGTTTCATGCTGCGGGATGAGAAGAGCGCCATCAACTCCGTCGAGGAACTACAGGATATTAACCGGCGGATTGTAAAGCTGGGCGAGACATTCAACAAGCTGGTGGTCGCCACCTGCGACGTGCATTTCCTCGATCCGGAGGATGAGGTATACCGCCGTATTATCATGGCGGGCAAGGGATTTAAGGATGCCGATGATCAGGCGCCGCTGTTCCTTCGGACAACGGAGGAGATGTTAAAGGAGTTCGAGTATCTCGGAAGCACCAAGGCGGAGGAGGTTGTCATCACGAATCCGGGCAAGATTGCCGATATGTGTGAGAAGATCGCACCGGTGCGCCCGGACAAGTGTCCGCCGGTCATTGAGAATTCTGATCAGATGCTGCGTGACATCTGTTATACCAAAGCGCACAGCATGTACGGCGAGGAACTGCCGTCCATCGTGAAGGAGCGGCTGGATCGTGAGCTTAATTCCATCATTTCCAACGGCTATGCCGTAATGTATATCATTGCACAGAAACTGGTGTGGAAGTCCAATGAGGACGGTTATCTGGTAGGTTCCCGTGGATCGGTCGGATCTTCGTTCGCGGCGACCATGTCCGGTATCACGGAGGTCAATCCGCTGCAGGCACATTACCGCTGTGCCTACTGCAAGTACAGCGATTTTGATTCGCCGGAGGTCAAGGCGTTCTCCGGGCGGAGCGGATGTGATATGCCGGATAAGATCTGTCCGGTCTGCGGCAAGAAGCTGGTAAAAGACGGGTTTGATATTCCGTTTGAGACGTTCCTGGGATTCAAGGGAAACAAAGAGCCGGATATCGACCTGAACTTTTCCGGTGAGTATCAGAGTAAGGCGCATGCCTACTGTGAGGTTATTTTCGGATACGGTCAGACATTCCGTGCCGGAACGATTGGTACGCTGGCGGACAAGACGGCGTTCGGATATATCAAGAATTACTACGAGGAGCGCGGCGTCCACAAGCGGAACTGTGAGATTGACCGTATTGTACAGGGATGCGTCGGCGTCCGCAGGACGACGGGACAGCACCCGGGCGGAATCGTCGTGCTTCCGGTGGGGGAGGAGATCAACACGTTTACGCCGGTACAACATCCGGCGAACGATATGACGACGGCGACGGTCACGACGCATTTTGATTATCACTCCATCGACCATAACCTGTTAAAACTCGATATTCTCGGACACGATGATCCGACGATGATTCGTATGCTGCAGGATCTGACGGGAATTGACCCGACGACGATCCCGCTCGACGATGAGTCGGTCATGTCCTTGTTTAAGAATACATCGGCACTTGGTGTGACGCCGGATGACATTCATGGAATTCCGCTCGGATGTCTCGGTATTCCGGAGTTTGGAACCGATTTCGCCATGCAGATGGTTATCGACGCTAAGCCGCAGGAGTTCTCGGATCTGATCCGTATCTCTGGTCTGTCCCACGGTACGGACGTATGGCTCGGCAACGCGCAGACACTCATCGAGCAGGGACTGGCAACGATTTCCACCGCGATCTGTACCCGTGACGATATCATGATCTACCTGATCCAGAAGGGACTTGACAGTGAGCAGTCCTTCACGATCATGGAGTCGGTGCGTAAGGGAAAAGGCTTAAAGGAAGAGTGGAAGACGGAGATGCGCGCGCATGATGTGCCGGAGTGGTACATAGATTCGTGTCTGAAGATCAAGTACATGTTCCCGAAGGCACATGCGGCGGCATACGTTATGATGGCATGGCGTATTGCCTACTGTAAGGTATATTATCCTCTTGCTTACTATGCGGCATATTTCTCGATCCGCGCGACGGGATTTAACTATGAGATCATGTGCCAGGGCAAGGAGCGTCTTGAATATTTTTACAAGGATTACACGCGGAGAAAAGATTCGCTCTCCAAAAAGGAGCAGGATACCTACCGCGATATGAAGATCGTGCAGGAGATGTATGCCAGAGGATTTGATTTTACACCGATCGACGTGTACCGTGCAAAGCCGGACCGTTTTCAGGTGATTGACGGCAAACTCATGCCGGCGTTAAACACGATCGACGGTATGGGCGACAATGCTGCGATTGCGGTTGCCGAGGCGGCAAAGGACGGCAAGTTTTTGTCCAAGGACGACTTCAGGCAGCGCACCAAGGCGACCAAGACAGTCATTGATCTTATGGCAGACCTTGGACTGCTCGGCGAACTGCCGGAGTCAAATCAGCTGTCGCTGTTTGATTTTGCATAAATTGATATTAAAAATTCAATCTTCCGAAATTCCTTGATTTTTCAAGGCTTACCGCCTATCAAATATCAAAACCTTATGTATTTTCCCTTGTTTTTGCCCTTATGAGCCGAAACAAGGGAAATTTTTTATGCTTCGCCCACAACCTTATCCAAGAGCCTTGCGGAAGTCCGCTTTGCTTCTCTGGTAGAGTGGGCATAAATGTTCATTGTGGTACTGACTCAGCGTGTCCGAGAAGTTCCTGCACATCTTTGGGTTTTGCACCGCCTGAAAGCAGATTGCTTGTGTAGGTATGGCGGAGTGTGTGGAAATGAAAGTCCTCCAATCCCTCGACCTCTGCCTTTGCCTTGCGGCAAATCTGACCGACTGCACTTGCAGAAACAAAAGCACCGTCCTCCTTTAAGCAGACAAAGGATAATTCCCTGTCATCTTCGGGCGTTCCCTGCGTCCTTTGCAGACTGTAAACCTCGTAATAGGTGCGCCCCTTTTCTTTGACTGTCTTACAGTAGTTCAGATGATACAGTTCGCCATAGCGGAAACGGTTTTTATGTTGTTCCGTCTTTGCTTTCCGTAAGATGTCTGCCAATGTGTCGCAGAAATCAACGGTACGGACTTTACTGCGTTTTGTCGTGCCGACTTCGTGCTTATGCCTTGTGCCATTGTACCGCATACTGCGTCTTACAGTTAGATATTGCTCGTCAAGGTTGATGTCCTGCCAAGTCAGACCGCAGACTTCTCCGATACGCAAGCCTGCATAATAGGCTATCTGCACCGCAAGCAACGCTGGGTGTTTCTTCCCAGTTAAGAAGTCCGCCAGCTTTTGGTATTCCCCCTGTGTAATCGTAGGAATAACAGTTTCTTCCTCGCTGTCCGAGAAAATATCTGTTTCCTCTTTTTTGCCACGCAGTTTTACATACTGCATCGGGTTAAAGGTTATCAGCTTTTTGGGAAATACCGCAAAACGGAATGAGTCTTGCAGCACCGCCGAGAATTGCAGCATATAGCCTTTGCTCATAGGCTTTGAAGTTGTACCGTCTGGGTTTATCCCGCCGTAGCTCATAAGGTCGATAAACGCCTGTAAATGGTCGGCGGTCACGGTTTTCAGTTTTCGACTTTCCCGACAAACTTCTTTTCCTCATAGTCAGCGATTGCCTTTCTGAGCAGGGCTTCGGTTTCCGACTTGCTTTCTGTTCCTACAAACTCTTTCTGTACTTTTCTGTCGCTTTCATCTTCGATGTAAAAGCGAGCGTACCACTTTTTACCTTTTTTTCTTACAGAACCTTTTGCCATAGATAAATTTCCCCTTTCTATCCGTGGCAATCGGGACTGTGACATATGGTGTGCGTAAAATAATAGTGTCACTTATGCCGGTGAATGTCAATCGGCATTTTCACTTGTCAAAGTGCCACGGAAATTTTCTTTTTCAGCAATCCGTTCTTCGGCTGCTGTCACTACGGAAAGGCTGTACCGTCATTAAAAAGGGCGAGGTTTACGAAAGTCACCTCTTTACCGTGAAAGACGATAAATTCAAGAGCGAGCCTTTTCTTCGGGAGGTAAAAGCGATTTATACCGACCTTATCAATCGGCATATCTCTGATCTCGAACAATAGTTAAAGGTATTTGATAAGAACAGCGTTTATCTTCCTACCAAGAAAATCGGCATGAATAACCCCAAAGCCGCCGAGATTGAAGCGGACAATACCGCAAGACAGGAATGGAACAGGACAGCGGATATGGCGTTCATATCGGGTATTTCCGAAGCAAAGATTTTAGAGGTCAAGCAGACCGAGATACACGAAAAAGCAAGCCAATCTATCAAGCGCAAAGGCTGGCTGCCTAATCTGTTCCGAGGGATTGTGGCAAAGGCAAAAGACTTTCTGCAAAACCTTATCCGTGAAAAGGATATGCTGCCCAAGCCTACGCTTGATATTGATATGGCAGAGTTTCGCCATATGCGGAATCTGATGATAAAGGCGCAGGACAAAGCGGCGGAAATCAAACACTTGCAGGACGAGGTACTGCCAAAGTTAAAATCACAGCTTGCCGAAGTAAAAGGAATATTCAAAGACAAAGAGCGTAAAAGTCTTACCGAGCAGATAGAGCAGACCGAAAAGAAAATATCTGAGAAGCTGGAAAAACTGCCCTATGTTCTGAAGAAAGACGGTTATCCCGATGTACAGGCGTTTATGCGTATTTTCCGAGAAATGGAAAGTGTTGTAGAGCAATACAACCGTGATCTTGTCGAGTGGGAATACCAAAGCAGAAGAAAATCTGCAGCCGCCAACAAAGAACAGCGCAGACCGCCCGAAAAGCAGAGTGTACTCAAACATCTGCACGAGATACAATACAGGAGCGAAACAGACAAAAGCCACCGCAAAAAATCCTTTGACAGAGATAGCCAATAGGCATTGAAAAACCGCCGTTATGGTGTTACCCATAGCGGCGGCATACATAGCAATCTCATTTCTTCTCACAATTTTGTTTTATTGGGTTGACTAAAATTGTATAGATGATATAATGTACTTGTACATTAAGTACACTCGCGAAATAAAAGGCGGTGAGGTATGGAAATCATTATCAGTAATAATGCCAACAAGCCCATATATGAGCAAATCACATCACAGATTAAAGCCATGATAATGAGTGGCGAATTGAAAGCTGGTGACGCAATCCCCTCAATGCGAGCATTGGCAAAGTCAATTCAGGTAAGCGTCATTACTGTTCAGAAAGCCTATGAAGATTTGCAAAGGGACGGTTTCATAGAAACCACGGTTGGTAGAGGAAGTTTTGTATCTGCACAAAACAAAGAATTTTATCAAGAAGAACAGCAGCGTATAGCAGAAGAACATTTACAAATAGCTGCCGAAATAGGGAGAACAAGCAATATTTCTCTTGAGAAATTGACAGAATTATTAACTTTATTTTATAAAACGGAGGAATAGCATGGAAAATATTTTAGAATTACAGCAGGTTTCCAAGACATTTTCAAAATCAAAATTTTCATTGGAAAATGTGTCCTTCAACTTGCCGTATGGGGCAATTATGGGGTTTGTTGGAGAAAATGGAGCAGGAAAAACAACGACGATTGGTTGCATATTAAATACAATAAAAAAGGACAGCGGAAAGATAAAACTGTTTGGACAGGAAATGTCAGACGCAGACACAGATATGCGTGAAAAAATAGGCGTTGTTTATGACGGAGATAATTTCCCGACTTATTGGACGGCTACACAATTAGCAAAAGTTATGGCAGGCTTTTATAAACAATGGGATAATATCTTGTTTCTGAAGTATTTAGAAGAATATAAACTACCTGCAAATCAAAAAATCAAACAATATTCCAGAGGAATGACAATGAAATTAGCGATTGCGGTTGCTTTATCACACCATCCACAACTGCTTATTTTGGACGAAGCTACTGGCGGACTTGACCCTATTGTTCGTGATGAGATGTTAGATACGTTCCTTGATTTTGTACAGGAAGAAAACCATTCTATTTTACTTTCTTCTCATATTACAAGTGATTTAGAAAAAGTTGCAGATTATATTACATTTATTCATAACGGGAAAATGATTATGACCATATCGAAAAATGATTTGGTTTACAATTATGCGGTTATGCGTTGTAAGGAAAATCAATTCCTTGCATTAGATCCAACAGATATTATTGCCTATCGAAAGCGTGATTTTCAAATTGATGTCCTAGTTTCTGATTGTAAAGCAATGCAGAGAAAATACAAAGATACGGTGATAGACCATATTTCAGTTGATGATATCTTTTTACTATTGGTACGAGGGGGGAACGTATATGAAAGGGCTTTTCAAAAATAATTTTCTTGCCGTATGGACAAATGCAAAAATATTTTTATTTTTTATGCTTGTAATGGGTATTGTCGTTATCATTATCCCAGACCAGACATGGCAAATGTATTTCATAATTATTGGAATTGTTGGATTGTCAGTAAATGCAGCTACTGCTATCGGAAATGAATTTTCCTCAAAATGGGGGAAATATAAGCTCACTTTGCCAGTAAAAAGGATTGATATTGTAAAAGGCTTATACATCAATCAGTTATTGTGGATTGTGATAGGGACACTTTTCGTTGGTAGTATAACAGCCTTATCCTATCTGTTACATGGAGTTCCTTTTAACCAGTTTGAAGGTATAGCAGGTGTACTTATATTAGGACTCAGCATAAGCCTTTCAATGGGGGCAATATTTATTCCTAGCATTTATTTGGCAGGGGAAGATAAACTGATAGTGTTTCTTATCATATCTTTGCTTTCCGCAGTTGGTATTGCTGCAATGCTTTTTAATATACCGTCATTTGGACAGTTTATTTTAATAAGTGGTTCTATATTGCTATTTATCCTATCTTTTCCTTTGACTGTCCGTATTTTCAAGAAAAAGGAATACTAAACGAGATAGCAAAGTCAGCCGAGCCAGTCAACGGCAAGTAAATGGGCTGCCCTCAACCATTGACAGCCCCGACTGTCCTTACAATATGGTAATTAAGAGAGCGACAGCAAAAATGCTGTCGCCCTCTTTTTAGGTCATTAGGCTTTAGCCTGCTGAATGCGTGTTTACGAGTTTCTCAACAGAGAAAC
>OGXD01000972.1_pt1 | contig 24819 bp, 21 predicted proteins | sample 1576211 | NCBI WGS metagenome assembly OGXD01 (sample SAMEA3541470, study PRJEB24748) | human gut metagenome | biome: human gut; feature: human-associated habitat; material: faeces | place: China | collected 2012
ATCTTGCCATTGCTTTCTGAAATGGCATTTCCAAGTTCATCCACTTTTACACTGATTTCTTTGGCAGACTGTGAATTTTTTTCCACCTGTTCTGAAACACCTGTAACAGTTGCGGTAAGCTCCTCTACTACCGCAGCCTGATTTGTAGCTCCATCTGCAAGATCATTGGAGCTTGATGCCACCTGCTCTGCTGCGCCGGAAACTTCATTGGAAACATTCTGGATTCCTTTGATCGTACCTGCCATACTTGCCTGAAATGCCATAAACGAATTTAAAATACCGACAAAATCACCTCTCCACTCCACCTCAGGATGAACATCAAAATTTCCTTCTGAAAAGAGCTTCATGGAGCGGTCAATATCATCTACATAGGTTCCCAGTATACGAATTGATTTCCGCATACTGTGTGCCAGTTTTCCGATCTCATCATCGGAATGATATTCCAGCGTACTGTGCAGATTCCCTTCTGTTAATTCCATTGCAACGTCCTCAATCGCATGTAATGGCTCCAGAATTGTTTCAAGTACTCTCTTACTTGTTTTCCGCGTCAAAGTAAATGCAAAAACCAGGCAGACAATAATCACAACAAATCCTGCAACCGTACAGACTACCATATTTCTGACTGTCTCGCTACTTGCCTCATCTGTCAGTTCATCTAATTTTATCGCAATTTCTACTACTTTATTTAAAGCCGGGGTACAATTATTAAGAATTGCATCTGTGGCATTCTCATCGTTTCCGTTTTTTATTTCTTCTATAATGGAATAACCAATTTTTCCCCAGTCAGAAAGAGCCGTTGAATATTCCTCGTAATTTTCATCGGAAAGGACTTCCGTTTTCTTTAAAATCTGCAGTTCAGAATCAACTTCTGAAAGCAGTCTTTTTACTGTTTGTTCATAGTTATCATAAGAGGAGGTATCCTCATTTAATGCCATCTCTCTGATATTTCTTGCTGCAGCATTAACGTTAATCCTGCAGATTTTTACTGCCTGGTCTGCTACATTAACATTCTCAACATAATGCATCATATTGGCAAACAATATACCTATAATTACAACAGAAAGCAGACCAGAGATCAACATCATTGTAATGACTTTTCTATATCCGTAGTCTATCCTTTCCTTTAAATGCATGTTTTCCAATTTCTTCTTCATCATACTCTCTTGTGACATCATGGGATTATTATTCCTTTCGCTTATTTTTAGTATATCCTTAGTACTAATACACTAATATATCAACTTCTTTTTAAAAGTCAATACACGTCATTTATTTTATTTTTATTTTACATCTGACCGTTTCGGCAATCTGTCCAAAAACTCACATCGGATTCTCAAGATATTCCGCGAGCACCTGGTACAGTCTCTGCGGCTCCACCGGCTTTGCAAGATAGTCGTTCATTCCGGCTTCCTTACAGGCATCCATATCCTCGCGCGCATCCTTCGCGCTCATTGCGATAATCGGAATCATCTGCGCATCCTTGTGCGGCACCCGTCTGATCTGCCTTGCCGCCTCAAAGCCGTCCATCTTCGGCATCACAATATCCATCAGGATCGCATCGAAATAATGCTCTTTCCTCTCCATAAAAAGCTCCAGCGCCTGCCGTCCATCTTCCGCACAGACGACTTCCACGCCCCGGCGCTCCAAAAGCTTCCGCGTAATCTCAACATTGAGCGGATGATCCTCCGCGAGAAGCACCCGCTTCCCCTCGAGCGCGGCAAACGCCTGTCTGGAACCCCCGCCTCTTGCCACTTCCTTCTGCGGCTGAATATCCGCGAGCGGAAGATCCAGATGCACCTTCACCTTCGTGCCCTCGCCGATCGCGCTCGTGACTGCAATACTTCCGCCCAACTGCTGCACAATATTCTGTGTAATTGCCAGCCCCAGTCCGCTGCCGTGCCGCCGTTCCGCCTCATCCCGTCTTTCCTGCGTAAACGGCTCAAACAGCAGTTTCTGAAACTCCCTGCTCATGCCGATTCCGGTGTCCGCGACAACATAATCCGCAGAAAAAGTACCGCTGTGAACCGCATAATTGCATACCCGAAAGGAGATCTCTCCCCCCTCCGGCGTGAACTTGACCGCGTTCCCCAGCAGATTAAAAAAGAGCTGCTCCAGCCGGATCGGATCCACCATGACATTCAGACTGTTCTCGCCTCCGGACATGTAAAATGTGATCCCCTTTTTGGCGCACTCCGGCTCTGTCATATCCCGGATCGCCTCCATAAAATCCTCGAGCGCATACGGCTTCGGATGCAGCCGGAATCTCCCCAGTTCAATCATGGAAACATCCACAAGATCATTCAAAAGCCCCATCAAAAACCGGCTCGCCGTATCAATTTTTCCAAGACATTCCACCATCTTCTCCGGGTGATCCGACTCTTCAAGTCCGACCGCCGTCATTCCCATGATCACGTTCATCGGCGTCTTGATGTCATTGCTGATGCGGGAGAGAAAATCCGTCCTTGCATCCGCGACATGCTGCAGCGCCTCATCCCTCTCACGTTCTGCCTTCCGGATCAAAACGATGCTGACCGCCAGTATCGCTCCGAGAAGCAGCAGGAAAATCAGCAGCAGGATTCCGCTTTCCCCCATGGTCTTTTTCCTCCAACAAGTATCATTCCGACAAGCAGCACCACCACTGTCGCCACCTGATCCGGTGTCCCAAAAACAATGTCACGCACAAAACTCCACGCCGCGTGAAACGCTCCGATTCCCCATATATTTCCGTGCCGGATCAGATAAAGCGCCGCGAAAATACCGAACAGCATACCGTTTAAAAATGCAAGCGGCGCCTCCACGGCTCCCGCCGCGTACGGAAGCGCACCGATCACCGCACTGATAAGCACCGCCACTGTCATCGAATAGCGACGCGCGATCGTTACCATCAGGTAACTGCGGTATAAAAGCTCCTCCGCCATCCCCTGGATCAGATATCCCAGGAGAAACAACACCAGCATCCCCGGCGCCGTTCCGGTAAACAGCTTCGCTTTTCCCGCCGCCACCGCGATACCCCCCGTGACCGCCGCAAATACCACCCCAAGTCCCAGTCCAATGGCATATTCCCGCAGCGCGTGCTCCTTCACAAAACCGATCATCTCAAAGCTGCGCTTCTGGAACTTCCTGCAGAATAAGACGACCACCAGAAGCATGGCAATTCCGGAAAAAAGCTTTAACACCGCGTAGGCATCCGAACCCGCAATCTGCACCGACACCTCCGACAGCTGTTCCATATCCCCGGAGGCAGCCGCATCCTGATATGCCGTGTTCGTATTCAGCAGCACAAGCTCTCCCGGCAGCAGAATCAGCATCTCTCCAAATGCCGCAATGATGTACACCGTCACAAACACCAGCAATTCCACCAGCCAGTGCTGCCCCTTCTGTACCTTTTTCGACTGCTCAACGAGCTTCGGACAATCTATGCTCTCTTTCATCTCAATCTCCCATCCTGCGTGTGGGCTTCTGTCTGCCCGCTGCGACATTTCATTTTACGGAAAACTGCCTGTTTCCGCCGTTTTTCTGCACTTATCATAACATAAAAAATGGAGCGATGCAAAAATTTCCTGCACCGCTCCACACGCATTTTTCGGCTCATTTCTTCCGCCGGCAGACGCTTATTCCGGCTCATTTCTTCCGCCGGCTGACTTCCATCCTGGTCCGGTTACTAACGCCGGATTCCTATCCCAGCTCGATTACCGCCACTTCACAGCTTTCGAGTGTCAGCGCGTTCGCTTTTTCACATGCCGTCTCCACCGCACTCTCTGCTCTCAGATTCGACAGCAATACCTGCCTGCACGGATAGGCAAGCGGCAGGGAAACCGCATCCGTTCCAAAGTTTGCTGCGACCAGTATACGCTGTCCGCTCTCCCCGGACACACGGTAATACGCAAATACATCCGCCATTTCCTGGTAAGCCGGCTCGAAGATACCGTAGGTGAATGTTTCCCTGTAGGCGTCCGCCTTGCGCAGATGCACCAGTCTCCGGTAATAGGCAAGCACTGAGTCCGTCCGCACCTCCTGCTCCCTGACATTAATCTGCCGGTAATTCGGATTCATTGCCAGCCACGGCGTTCCGTCCGTAAATCCGGCATTCTCATCATCCGTCCACTGCATCGGCGTTCTGGCATTGTCCCTGCTGTTCTCGTAGCAGCAGCGCAGTGCCTCCTCCCTGCTGCAGCCCGCGTCAATGGCAACCTGATACTGATCCTTCGTGCTGATGTCGTCATACTCCGAAATGTCGTTCCGGATGCAATTTGTCATGCCGATCTCCTGTCCCTGATAGATAAACGGGATGCCGCGGAGCAGAATGGATGTGGTTCCCAGCATCTTTTTCCCGGCTTCATTTCTTGCATGCTCCGGCAGATAGCGGCTCGCTCCGCGCGGCTCGTCGTGATTCTCGATAATGTTCGCCGCGAATCCCGCCTTCTGCAATTTTAACTGGGATGCAAACAGCGTATCGCGCCATTTTTTGAATTCGATTGGTTTGCTGTCATACCAGCCGTGTTCTCCGTAGGTCAGCTCATGTGCGGAAAAATCAAACATGGTGGAAAAATGCCCGTCATCACCGATGAACTCCGGCAGTTCGTCCTCCTTCATGTTAAAAACTTCCGCCACGGTAAATGCATCCCATTTTTCAAAGGTTGCATGTTTTAAGTCCTCTAAAAGCGCGCCGACTCCCTGCACTTCCTCAACCATCTTCACACAGGAGGCAAGTCCGTCGCCTCCATCCGGCGGGAATGACGGAAATGCCGTGTCTTTTTTGATGTTGATGATTGCATCGATGCGGAATCCGGCAAGTCCCTTCGCCAGCCACCAGTTCACCATATCGTAGATCTTCTGACGAAGGACAGGATTTTCCCAGTTTAAATCCGGCTGCTCTTTTGCGAACATGTGCAGGTAATATTTGTCCGTTCCCGGCACCGGCTCCCACGCATTTCCGCCAAAATACGAGCGGTAATTGCTCGGCTCCCTGCCGTCTTTTCCCTTCACAAAGTAGAAGTAATCTGCATATTCGCCATCCGGATCTGCCAGCGCCTTTTTGAACCATTCATGCTGGTCGGAACAGTGGTTCACCACCAGATCCATCACAATGTACATGCCTCTCTTTTTTGCCTCGGCAAGCAGCTCGTCAAACTCCTCCATCGTTCCGAATTCCTGCGCGATCGCGTAGTAGTCGGAAATGTCATACCCCTGATCCACAAAGGGAGATTTATAAATCGGAGAGAGCCAGATGATGTCAATGCCAAGCTCTTTCAAATAGTCCAGCTTCGAGATAATTCCCCGCAGATCCCCGATTCCGTCCCCGTTCGTATCCAGAAAGCTCTTCGGATAAATCTGATATGCCACTTTATCGTGCCACCATTTTTTCTTCATTGCACATTCTCCTTTTTCCCAATACGGTTTTTCTTTTCCTTTTTGTATGATACTGTTATTATAATAAGAGAAATCCGTAATATCTTGCACTATATTTTCATTTTTATTGCACAATACTGCTATTTAATATCAGGAGAACGCACATGAACAGGACATCCCTTCCGGCGCCGGAGCAAAAGGAACACGCCCGGCACGGCGAACAGCTTTTTCCACTGCAAAAATATATCACCACGCTGGACGATCTGCACCCGTCCGTCAGCGCACACTGGCACGAGGAAGCGGAATTTACGCGCATTCTCTCCGGGAGCGGCACCTATCAGATCCAGCTGCAGCACTATGACGTTGCCGCGGGCGATCTCCTCTTCATCCCTCCGGCGCTGTTGCACGCAATCACCGTGACGCCCAGAGAGAAGCTTTGCACCGAGACTTATGTTTTTCACATGCATTTTCTCGGCGCCAGCACCGCGGACATCTGCTCCGTGCAGTATCTGACACCGCTTGCGACGGCAAAGCTGATCCCGCCGTTTTTCTTTGATGCCCGTCATCCGCTGCACGATGCCTTAGACGATCTGTTCAACGATATGGATACCCTGCACGACGACGCCGCGCAGGGCTATGAACTGCTGCTGAAGGCTGATTTTCTGCGCCTGATCGCCCTGCTTCTCCCCTGCTGCAACGCAGCGGATGAGGATACGCGGCTTCACATGGAATATACCGCCAAGTTAAAAACGGTTCTCGAGTATATTGACGCCCATTATGCGGAGGAGCTTTCCATCGCCGATCTGGCTTCCCTGTGCTATTTCAGTGAGTATCATTTCATGCGTTTTTTCAAGCGCTTCATGGGTACCTCCTGCTTAAATTACATCAAGAACCTGCGTCTGGAGAAGGCTGCCGAGCTGCTCGGGCAGGACGGGCTTCCCCCACTGGACGCCTCCCTGTCCGCCGGCTTCCACAACCTGTCCTACTTCTACCGGGAATTCCGGAAAAAATACGGCGTGACCCCGGGGGATTTCCGCGGAGCCGGTGCCCGGGAGAAATAGGCTTTATAATAGGAAATATCATTCCGGAGCGAAGCAGCGGGACGGAGTCTTTGAAACAAAATGCAAGAGTTTCTTCCCTGCCGCTTTCGGCAATTCATTCCGTGTCTTTGCCACGCTTGAACAATCCGCGAATGTGTCCGACAAACCCGCAGACAATGAGCGGACTTCCTAGCAGCGCTAAGCACACCTCTTCACAGACATGATAAAACCGCGCGAGCCGAAACTCGTTGCTTTCTGCTATTAAAAACAAGGCAGAAAGCAGCTCAAACATCGGTCTCGCGCGGTTATGTTTTGCTCATCGGTGTGCAAAGTGCTGCACGTAAGTCCTAAAATTGTCTGCGGCTTGCGGACACATTCGCGGAGTGCTCCAAGCCTGGAAAGACGCGGATCATCGCAGTTGTCGAAAGCGGCTGGGTTAGAAAGTCCGTATTTTGTGATCAGACTCCGCCCCGCTGCTTCGCTCCGGAATGTGATTGTCTGTTATAAATCCCCGTAAAGATCACTTCTCCCCGGCTGGCTCCGTGAAAACCGCCCGGGGCATGCCCTATTTTCCGGTCAGCGGCTACCGCAGGCGCTCCTCGCGGTACTCCTTCGGCGACATGCCATATTCCCGGCGGAACGCGCGGTAAAAGCTGGAATAGTCCCGGAACCCGAACCGCTCATACACCTGGCTGATGTTCTCACCGCCTAAAATCGCCTCCCGGGACGCCTGCATCCTTTTCTTTAAAATATACTGGTGAACCGAGATTCCCGCCTGCTCCTTAAAGACGTGCGCCACATAATAGCGGCTCACGAAAAAGGCTCCCGCCAGTTTTTCCAACGACAGTTCCTCCTCCAGATGCTCCTCTATATAATAGATCAGATTCTGATAGAGATCCTGCTCCTTTACCTTGGCGGGATTTTCTTCCTCGTACACCATCCGGTTCAAGTGCAGGATCAGATCGTTGACCAGCAACGGTATCCGCGCCTCCCTCCCGAAACGCTCCATCTGCATCTCCTCAATCAGCTGAAAGATCTTAAACTGCGTGGCGTTAAATGTAATCACATCACTGTGAAACACATTTTTCCCGGACACTTCCGCGCGCTGCATCAGGTAGCCGTATGCCGGAGAAAGTTCCATCAGCCGGCTGGCATATTCCCGGCTGACCCAGAACACGAACCGGCGGTATGCCTGCGCATGGTTGTGCACAACGGCACGGTGCCTGCGGTGCGGAGGAATTACCACCATATCCCCATAGCGGAGCGGATATCTCTGCCCTTCAATCTCAATCGAGACATCCCCCTCCATAAAAAAATAGAACTCATAGTAGTCGTGTGTGTGTGTATCCACTTTTGACGTGTAATGTTCATTGTAATAATATAGTTCAAAATCGCGGGACAGCATGTACTGTCTGGTGCTGAATCTGGTCTGTAAATTTTTCTGCATACGCTATTCCTCTTCCGGCACCTTTTCATGCCGCCATCGATCCGTTGCTTTCCTTTTTCGTCTTATATTTTTTCAAACTCTTCCCTGATTATAGCGGAAGATAGCAACTTTTGCAATGTATGCAACAAGTCTTTCAATTTGCTTTTGGAGCGGATTTTATATAATGAAATCATCCAATATGACACTTCCTTAACGGAGCAGAAAAGAACGGAGGTTACACACTATGGAAATGACTTTAAGATGGTACGGTTCCAAATTCGACACCGTTACCTTAGAGCAGATCAGACAGATTCCGGGCGTGACCGGAGTCATCACCACCCTCTACGATACCGCACCGGGTGAGGTCTGGAGCAGAGAGCGCATCGCCGCATTAAAAGCGGAAGTTGCCGCCGCAGGACTTCATATTGCCGGTATCGAGAGCGTCAACGTCCACGACGCCATCAAAACCGGCGCACCGGACCGTGATCTCTACATCGATCACTACATCGAGACACTGGAAAACCTCGGAAAAGAAGATATCCACCTCGTATGCTACAACTTCATGCCTGTTTTCGACTGGACCCGCACGGAGCTCGCCAGAAAACGTCCGGACGGTTCTACTGTCCTCGCTTACACCCAGGAGGCTGTGGATGCCCTCGATCCGGAGAAAATGTTCGAGTCCATCGCCGGGGATACCAACGGCAGCATCATGCCGGGCTGGGAGCCGGAGCGCATGGCGCACATCAAAGAGCTTTTTGCCATGTACAAGGACATTGACGATGAAAAACTGTTTGCCAACCTGAAGTATTTTCTGGAGCGCATCATGCCGGTGTGCGACAAGTATGACATTAACATGGCAATCCATCCGGACGATCCTGCCTGGAGCGTGTTTGGTCTTCCACGCATCATCATCAACAAGAAAAACATTCTCCGCATGATGAGCATGGTCGACAATCCGCACAACGGCGTAACTTTCTGCTCCGGTTCCTACGGAACCAATCTGGAGAATGATCTGCCGGACATGATCCGCTCCTTAAAGGGGCGAATCCATTTTGCCCATGTGCGCAATCTGAAATTCAACAGCCCGACAGACTTTGAGGAAGCCGCACATCTCTCCTCAGACGGCACTTTTGATATGTATGAAATCATGCGTGCCCTCTACGAGATCGGGTTTGACGGTCCGATCCGTCCGGACCACGGACGCATGATCTGGGGCGAAGTCGCTATGCCGGGTTATGGCCTTTATGACCGCGCACTTGGCGCCACCTACCTGAACGGACTTTGGGAAGCAATTGAGAAAGGAGCTGCACGCTATGAAGCTAAATAACAAAGGATTAGAGAATAAGAACGCATGGGAAGCTGCCGGTTACGCACTTCCGCAGTATGACAGAGAGGCGGTTGCCGCCAGAACCAAACAGAATCCATTCTGGATTCATTTCGGAGCCGGCAACATTTTCCGTGCCTTTCAGGCAAATGTGGTACAGGATCTTTTAAACAAGGGAGATCTTGACCGCGGTCTTGTCGTTGCCGAAGGCTACGATTATGAAATTGTCGAGAAAATGAATCATCCGCATGACGACTACAGCATTCTTGTCACATTAAAGGCAAACGGCACCGTTGAGAAAACCGTTGTCGGCAGTGTAATGGAGTCTCTGGCACTCGATTCTGAGGATGATGCACAGTTCTCCCGCCTGAAGGAGATTTTCTCCGCAGCCTCCCTGCAGATGGCAACTTTTACCATCACAGAAAAGGGTTACAACCTCTACGGTTCTGACGGAAACTTCATGCCGGCAGTTGCCGCAGATATGGCAGCAGGTCCGCAAAAGCCGGCCAGCTATATCGGAAAGGTCGCATCTCTTCTGTATGCACGTTTCCTTGCAGGTGAGAAGCCGATCGCCATGGTAAGCATGGATAACTGCTCCCACAACGGAGATAAACTCGCGGCTGCCATCACAGCTTTTGCAGAGGGCTGGGTAAAGAACGGTCTTGCCGATGAGACATTTGAGACTTATGTAAAGACTTCCGGCAAGGTATCCTTCCCGTGGACGATGATCGATAAGATCACCCCGCGCCCGGACGCTTCCATCGAGGAGATCTTAAAGAAAGACGGCGTCGAGGAACTGGATCCGGTTGTCACCAGCAAAAATACCTATGTGGCGCCTTTTGTCAACGCAGAGGAATGCCAGTATCTCGTCATTGAAGACAACTTTCCGAACGGTCGTCCAGCTCTGGAAAAGGGCGGTCTGATCTTTACCACACGGGAAACCGTCGACAAAGTCGAGAAAATGAAGGTCTGCACCTGCTTAAACCCGCTTCACACCGCGCTTGCTGTCTACGGCTGCCTGCTCGGCTACAACTTAATCTCCGAGGAGATGAAGAATCCTTCTTTAAAGAAGCTTGTTGAAGTGATCGGATATAAAGAAGGTCTTCCGGTTGTCATCAATCCGGGCATTCTCGATCCGAAAGAGTTCATCGATACCGTATTAAATGTCCGCATTCCGAATCCGTTTATGCCGGACACACCGCAGCGTATTGCAACCGATACTTCCCAGAAGCTGGCAATCCGTTTCGGTGAGACCATCAAAGCCTATGCGGCAGCTCCTTCTTTGAACGTTGCCGACTTAAAGCTGATCCCGCTTGTATTTGCCGGATGGCTGCGCTACCTGATGGGTGTTGACGACAACGGCAATGTATTCACCCCAAGCCCGGACCCGATGCTTGCAGAAGCGTCCTCTTATGTTGCCGATGTAAAACTCGGCGAGGCTTTCGACGCAAAGAAAACGCTTGCACCGATCCTCTCCAACGCAAAGATCTGGGGTGTTGACCTGTGCGCACTCGGCATGGATACGCTGGTATGCGATTACTTTACCGAGCTTACCGCAGGCACAGGCGCTGTTGCGGCAACCCTTGCAAAATATACCGCTTAATCCAGAGACAGGACAATCCTTTTTCCTGTTACTTATCACGTCAAAAGGGGCTGCCCGCTTCATGCGGCAGCCCCTTCTTCTATCTGCGATCGCTATACCGGCTGCTGACCGGAAAACATCGAAAAATACTCCTGTGCTCTCCCGCTATATCTTTGCTTTTACAAACTGATATATCTTTTCCGCGCTGTGCTTTTCCATTCCCCGGTACTGCGCCCTCTGCATCGCATTTTTCTTACCGGGATTATGAAGCAGCTGCATTCCTCTTCTGACCAGACCATATTCCGTGTATGCGGTCACGCTCATTCCCTTTTTGACAAAAAAGCTCCGGTTCTTTGTCTCACATCCCGGTATCGGCTTTGTGTGGACAATGGGTATCTCCGTCACCGCAGCCTCCGTGGAAGTGAGTCCACCGGGTTTTGTGTAGATAATATCGCACGCACGCAGATAAACCGGCATGTCGCTGACGCTTCCCAGAATCGTCACGCGCACATCTCTGCCGAAGCGTGCCTGCATCCGCTGCTCTAGCTTCTGATTGCTGCCGCAGATCAGAATGAGGTGTTCCTCCCTTTGCATGCGCCGCAGCAATGCCGGAATCAGCCGGTCGATCGATCCCGCTCCCATGCTGCCGCCAGCCACAAGGATATACCTCTGCTTTTCTTCGAGTCCCAGACTCTTTTTCGCCGCCTGCTGCGCGTTTTTGCGCACAATGCTGTGCGTGTGTGTATCCGCCGCAGCACTTTCTTCCGGCATACCGCTCCACGGCTCACTGCATGCCGCCGCCACCGGAATGCCCGTTACCACCAGCTTTTCTTCCGGGATTCCTCGCTTCACAATCTCCGGGATCAGACTCTCGTGCGGAATCATATAATAGTCGCAGTCCGTCTCTTCCCAGAACGGGATACAGGTATAATCCGTCATCACCGCCACCGTGAGCGGAAGCTTCATTCCCTTTCGCTTCATATAGGTAATAGTTTCCGCCGGATACAGATGCGGCATGACAATCACGTCCGCCGGATGTTTCTTCAGATAAGCCGCCAGGTAGACTGCCATCTTCCCGTTGACATAATAGACCGGCGACCGGCGGAGAAGCCGGCTGACAAGCATGCCGATCTTATACAAAAGTCCGAACAGACCCGGGGCAATCTTTACTGTCTCCACATAGACGTTACCGACCGTCCTCGAGACCTTCTCTCCCGCAAGCTTGAGATAATCCAGCACCACCGCCTCGTCCCCGTGCGCACGGAAGGTCTCCGCAACCGCACGTGCCGCCGCGTTGTGACCGCCGCCTGTATTACATGATAAAATCAGTACGTTCATTTTTTTCCTCCCCCAGGCATCCGAATGTGTGCCGGTAGATAACCGTTCCGGCAATCAGCAGGCTTCCCATCAGAACCGGCCGCTCCTTCACCGTAAGACAGGTTCCCGCTGCAAAACACAGATACGTCACAACGCTCCGCCTCGCATGGCTTTTGATCTTAAGCAAAAGTGAAAACAGCAGATAAAACAGCACCAGCATCGCTAGCGGCTGCCAGATTCCCGCCGGCACCAGTCCTAAGAGAACCCCGAAGGATACCGCGATCGCCTTGCCGCCGCGCCCGCGGTGATAGACGGAATAGGCATGTCCCAGCACTGGTGCCGCCATTACCGCCGCAAACCACGGGGATTGCAGACCCACAGTCCGCTCGCACAGCCATACCGGGAAAAATCCCTTCAAAAGCTCCAACAGCAACACACAGATTCCACAGACTGTGCCGCCGTACCGGAACGCATTGTAGGTCCCGGGATTGCCGTCCTCCGACATCTCCCGGATATCGATATGGCGGGTCAGCTTCGGAAGCACGTAAGCAAATAAAATGCTTCCCAGAAGATAGCCGCCGATCACAAATCCCAGATAACTGCTCATAACCGCTGCTCCTATCGCTCTCGTTTTCTAACACTGATATGTAATGTAACATATTTTCTGTCATAAGAAAAGACAGGGCGGCAGAAACTCTTTCTGTCACCCCGTCCTTTTCGTTTATTTCCATTACACTCCCCTATAATAAAAACAAAACCGGATATCGAAAATGCCCTTGCAGGCGTTCTTGTCACTCACGCAGCAGGTACGCATCCCTCTCTGCTCCCGTAGATACCAGATAAATCGGATGATCCACGAGTTTCTCCAGTGTGCACACATATTTTCTGGCATTTTCCGGCAGATCCTTCCAGCTTCTGCAGCCGGAAATATCGCATTCCCAGCCCGGCAGTTCCTCGATCACCGGTTCTGCCTCCTCGAGTCTGCTGTCCGTCGGGAAAGAATCAAGCAACACACCGTGCAGACGGTATCCCGTAATTACCGGAATTTTATCAAATGCTCCGAGCACATCCAGTTTGGTCAGTGCGATATCCTGCGCCTTCTGGCACCGGATGCCGTAACGGCTTGCAACAGCGTCAAACGGTCCGACACGGCGCGGTCTGCCTGTTGCTGCGCCGAACTCTCCGCCGCTCTCCCGCAATTTTTCATTCCAGGCTTCGCCCATCGCCGTCTCCGCTACAAACGGTCCCTCGCCTACGCATGTGGAATATGCTTTCATGACGCCTACCACGTTGTCGAGCGCGCATCCCGGAATACCGGCACCGATCGGGGCATAGCTTGCGATTGTATTGGAGCTGGATGTAAACGGATAAATGCCATAATCAATATCGCGGAGCGCTCCAAGCTGCGCCTCAAACAGAATATTTTTCCCTTGACCGGCAGCAGCACCGAGCAATGTTCCCACGTCGCAGATATAATCTTTGAAAAATTCTGCCTGGCTTCTGCACCACTCCATAATCTCATCATAGGAGAGCGGCTCCTGATTGTATACATTCTCCAGCACCAGATTCTTGCTGTCGATGATAACTTTTAAACGATGCTGTACGGACGGCGCATCCAGTTCCAGCAGATCGCCCATCCGAAGCGTCTTTTTCATATATTTATCTCCGTAGGCGTAGGCGATGCCTCTCCGGGTCGATCCGAATGCGGAACCCGTCTTGGAAAGCCGCTCCTCCTCAAGCACATCCTGTCTCACATGGAACGGCATGCAGATGGTCGCCTTATCTGAAATCTTAAGGTTCGACGCATCCACTTTTACTTTCATATACTGCATCATTGCAATCTCATGGCGCAGATGATCCGGATCGATCACCATACCGTTTCCCAGCACACAGACTGCCGTCGGATGCAGGATACCGGACGGAAGCAGATTCAGCACAAATTTTCCCTGATCCGTCACCACCGTATGCCCGGCGTTATTGCCTCCCTGATAGCGGACAACATAGTCCGCCTTTTCTGTGAGAAGATCCACGATTCTTCCCTTTCCTTCATCGCCCCAGTTAATTCCAGTCACTGATGTTAACATAATAATTGCCTCTCTTTCTAATTGCGGATGTCCTCCAGCTTCTTGGACACTCTTGTCTTTCTTTTTCTTCCGGTATAGTCTGCGCGGATGTTCTGCACAATCCGGTTAAAATCACTGTCCGCCACCGCCACATCGCAGCAGGTCTCCGAGTCTTTGTCTCCATAGACAATGCTGTGATGCACATGCAGCATCTTCATAAGCCGGTCAAGCATGTTCCGCGGGCTTGCCTCAATCGACAGAATCTTGAGAAGACTCTTCTCCCCGAATACGTGATCCTCCAACAGGAATTTCAGCTTCCCGGCGAATCCCATCTCCTCAAGCTGCTTCTCCAGCATAATCAACCGGTTGTGCGTGTCCAGAACACTGAAATACAAAATATGATCTTCATCGTGCGGTGCACGTTTCATATAGTTGCGGTACGGCGAAGTCCGGAGTTTCTTTAAGTATCCTTTCTGGTCCTCGTCCACCAGATCGTTATAGTAAATCACCCACACGTCATCCACGATGACATTGGTGAAAAATGCGCGGTTCTGCTCCGTCAAAAGCTGCCGGATACGGATTCCCATATCGTGCTCCATCAGGCATGCATGCAGATACCTGTTCTGATAAATATCATACAGAACCGCTCCGTCAAGGGCGATCACCGGCAGGCGCAGCTTTAAGTGCTCGACCTCCGCAATCAAAGACGCCGGTGTCTGTCTGGTAATCATGGTAAAAAGTGCGCCCTCGTCAATCATATGATTTAATGCTGTCTTGTTAAATTCGCTGATCTGCCGGTGCGCACTGCGCAGCTCATCATCCAGCTCCGCCACGAACAGCACATCGTTGCGCTTCTTCCCGTGTGTGTGAAAACTGCCAACCAGGCTGCCGATTCCCACGCCGAGGAAGGTATCCACCACCCTGTAAAACAGGAATTCATACGGCGATACTCCGTCATGTGCGATGACCGCAACGCTTAAATACGCCACGCACGCCATGAACGCAATGTACTGTTTGCCGAGCAGCACCGTCAGATAAATGGTAATGCAGATCATCACCGCGTTTAAAAGGTCCCACCACAGTTCGCCTCCGGGCAGACCCTTGAGCGGCATTTCCAAAAGCATCGCCACCGCACCGGTGACCGCACCGATCAATGTTCCGATCGCACGGTTGAATGCCGTGTCCTTTGTGTTTGCAATATCCGGCTGGATACAGATGATCGTCGTGATCAGAACGTAGAACGGCGATCGCTTTGCCCCTACCGCAGTAAAAATCAACAATATCAGAAAAGCCGCTATCGATGTTTTTATAATTCTCATGCCAATGCGCGGCATACTCTTTTTCATTTTTCTCATCCCTTTTCAGACACTTCTGACATAACGTTCCATCTCTTCCCGGAACCCCAGCGCAATCCCGTCTGCCTGCTCAATGTTGCGCTCCATGGCATCGCCAAAATGACGCAGTGGAAGGAAAATTCCCAGTTCCTCGCTTCCGGTCTCCTGCCCGTTTACCTGCATTTTCCCGTAATACATAAAGGCGCGCGGCAGCACATCTTCAAGCCGCATCAGCGCGTCCCATACATGGACATACACCTGCGCATCCGTCAGATGCTCCTGCAAATGTTCCGGCATTGCATAGAGCAGCAGAATTCCCAGATGTCTTCCGATCTCCACGCTCTCCACCGACAGATCCTCCTCGCCGTAGCGGTGCTCCTCGCGGAAACCGTACGCCAGATATTCCCGCATCTGTGGGATCGGCTCCCTGTGCTGATAGATTCTGCTGAACTTCTGGTAAACCTTGTCCGGGACGTTCACCGGAAGCTTCTCTCTTAAGATTCCTTGGTCATCGGTCAAAAAAATCGGGTTTGTCTTGCCCTTGTCGTTAAACCGGATCGGGATCAGAAAAGAGTTGCGCAGCAGGTCAAACATGCTGTTTCCGCAGATCGCCATCAGAAATGCCGACAGATCCTTGTTCTGGTATGCCTGAAACAACGCCCTTGTAAAGGTCTGCGCCGATACCGCCGGCATCTGCGCATCCATATCCTCCGATTCCGGAAAATGCTCATAAAACGTATCCTTCAGTCTCTCACACGCATCCGGATTTTCCAGAATCTTCTCAAACAACTGCTCCGCTTTTTCTTCCCTTGGAAAAATAGTTGCCATCACACTCTCCCCTTTCTGTCTGTTCTCACCTGTTCCATGCGCGCAGCTTTTCCAGGAACATTAACAGCACACTCACCATCAGAAGTCCGCCTGATACCCAGATCACATGTACCCCGTAACGAACCGATAAGTTGCCGCCTGCCCCGGCGCCCAGTGCGAAAAACAGGATGATGCCAAAATAATAAAGAGCCTGCTTTAAAAACTCGGGACGGCGCTCCCTGAAATACATGGAAAGCGATGCCGTACCACTCCGCAGATTGCCGATGCACATCGTGCTGGCGTAGGAATAGCCGTCCACCTTCCGGAATGCCTGCACCTGCATCGCACAGGAGAACGACACCAGGATGGTCGCCGTCATGTTGAGGGTCTGCGGAAGGAATCCGACAATCAGAAGGATTGCAATTTCCAGCAGCAGAATTCCCTGCCGCCAGTGCAGCCGCCTGGCAAAACGGAACTGCGCCTGTATCCGCTCCGCCGCCAGCACGCCAAACGCGAATGCCAGAAGCGGCAACAGATACTTCAGCCCGTCCTTCCACTCTCCCATCATAAAATGCTGGCTCATCAACACCACATTGCCCGTCTGCGCGTTGGAGAACACCTTGTCTCTGGTAAAGTAGGTGTATGCATCCTGAAAGCCTCCGGACATTGCAAGGAAAATACTGTTGATAAACGCTTCCGACATCTGCTTTTCCGGAAGTACCTGTGTCATCCAGCCTGTGAACGTTCCCTTTTTCACCTGTATCACTCCAAACTCTCTTGCTTTCTTGATCCTTCTGTATTATACTGACCGGAAACAGATATGTAAAAAGTATATTTTATATATTGGATATATCAATATCATATATCGAAGAGTGCAAAAGGAGGCACGGATCATGACGCTGGATTACTACCGCATTTTTTACTATGTTGCACAATATCAAAGCTTTTCCAAAGCTGCTGAGATTCTTGGGAACAACCAGCCGAATCTCTCCCGCTGCATGAATCTGCTCGAGAGCGAGCTCGGCTGCAAGCTGCTTGTGCGCACCAACCGCGGTGTCAGCCTGACGCCGGAGGGGGAACGCCTCTTCTCCCATGTCGCTATCGCCAACGAACAGCTGATGCTCGGGGAACAGGAAATCTTAAAAGACAAAAGTCTCGAAAGCGGTCTTGTGACCATCGGCGCGAGCGAGACGGCTCTGCGCCTGTTTCTTTTGAACAAACTGGAGCTTTTCCACCACAATTATCCACATGTGCGCCTGCAGATTTCCAATCATTCCACACCGCAGGCCATCCGTGCCCTGTCGCACGGCACCGTCGATTTTTCCGTGGTGACGACCCCGATCGACATCAAAAAACCTCTTCACAGGACGTCGCTTTTATCCTTTCGCGAAATCCTGATCGGAGGTTCTTCCTATGCCGCTATTGCCTCCCGCATGCAGAGTCTGCACGACCTGTCGGAGGTCCCTTTTATCTCTCTCGGAGCCGGAACCGGCACGAGAGAATTGTATTCCCAGTATTTTCTAAGTCATCATCTTGTATTTTCACCGGACATGGAAGCCTCCACGACCGATCAGATTCTGCCCATGGTCGCGCACAATCTCGGCATCGGCTTCTACCCGGAAGCGCTCGCCTCCGAACCGATTGCGCGCGGTGAAGTGCTTCCCATCCGTCTGGTCGAACCGATCCCGGAACGTGAGATCTGTCTCATCCGGGACACAAGCCGTCCGAAGAGCATCGCTGCCCAGAAGCTGATGGAACATCTGCAGAGCGATACCTGAACCGGCGCCGCTCAAATGCTTTTTTCTGCAAGAAGCGCCTGTATTTCCTCCGGTTCCGGCATCACGCGCAACGCACCGCGCCTTGTCGTGACAATCGATGCCGCCGCATTTGCAAAACGCAGCATCTCCTCCAGCTCCGGCGTGCCAAGTCCCGCCACGCCGTGTTCCAGAATATAGTGCAGGCAGCATGCGCCGAACGTGTCTCCCGCTCCGGTCGTCTCGATCGTGCCCTCCTGTAAAAATGCAGGTTGTTCTGCTCTGCGGCTGCCGCAGTATGCCCGGCTTCCCCCGCTTCCCATCGACAGCAGAATCAGGGGAATGTGATATTCCCGCCAAAGCTTATCCACTCCGCGGTCGAAATCCTTCTCGCCGGTAAACCACCGGATCTCGTTGTCCGATATTTTCAGCACATCGCACACTTCCATCCCGTAAGCAGTCTGTCTCTTCGCCTCTTCCATGGACTGCCAGAGCGGTTCCCTTATGTTCGGATCAAAGGAGAGCAGCGCCCCGTTTGCCTTTGCGGTCTCAATGGCATGTCTTGTGGCGCTTCGCACCGGCTCATCCGTCATCGAGAGCGTGCCAAAATGAAATATGCGGGTGTCCTTTAAGATCTGCTCCCGCAGCTCCTCCGCGCGCAGCATCATATCCGCACCCGGATTCCGGTAAAAAGAAAAATCGCGGTCTTATGTCCAAACTTCTGCAGCATTGCCAGCACATTGCAGGGTGCTCCGCCCGGATTCGCCTCATACATGAGATTCCCCTGTGCACTGCTGCCGTTTTCCGTAAAATCAATCAGCACTTCCCCCCGCGTACGTCTGCGCCGCATACGGCAGCTTCCTGAGATATGCCTCGTTTACAGTAATTACCTTTAAGATACAATCATCCGCTTCTTCAAACTGTCTCCTGCCTTCCAGTTTTTCATATTCCGTAAAATATTTTTATCATCCTTTATATCCGAAACCTGACAGCAATAGTCAATTGCCAGCTCCTGATATAAATTTCTTTTATATAATCCATATCCAACACCTCACTCTACGATAAACTGATCATCCACTTGCGCCTCTTAAAAATAACAAGCGATACAACCAGCCTGAATATTTCTTCGGTGGTAAGCAATGTGTACACACCAACTATGTCCCACTTAAATACATACGCTGCAAGCAGACACAGTGGGATTCCGATGCACCATGTGCCAACAATATCAATCACCATGATAATCTTTGTATTGCCGCCGCTTCTTATGATACCTCCTCCAAGTATCATATTTTCAACCTTGACCGGTGCATACAGGGCAAATACCATAAGCAGTATCTTTCCAAGCTCTTTTACGCTGCCATCTACACGATACAGCCCGGTATATACTCCAGCCAGAAGAATGAGCAATATCGATACTGCTGCCGCACCAATTAAGCCTGCATACATTATTTTCTTCGATTCTGTATAAGCCTCATCATACTCTTTCCTGCCAAGCCTCTTGCCAACCATTACACCGGCAGCCGCCGACAATCCGCTAAGTGCTCCTACAATAAGCCCCTGTATCGGACAGGTAAGTGTGTATGCCGCCAGATTTGCCATTCCAAGATGCCCATAGACGGCAGACTCCACATTTTGTCCGAGGCTCCACAAAAATTCGCTGACCAGAATCGGCATAATCATGATCAGATAATCCTTGATAGTAATTTTGCTGAAATGCAATGTCCATACCGGTTTATCTCCATCTTTTCTGATACATAAGGCAAATCCAACAGCAATAAATACAAGGTTAAACAACTGCGAAATAAGTGTTGCAATCGCAGCTCCTTTTATTTCCAGACGTGGGAGTCCGAATTTTCCAAATATCAGCAGGTAGTTCAGTCCTGTGTTTACAGCGACTGCTCCAAAACTTGCTAAAAAAGGTATAGTTGCATGCTCCCTGCAACGCAGATATTACAATTCCACAAATAAGGCTCACATCAAAACTGCACCATGCCTCCTTTGTATCTTCTGCTCCAATAAACTGCGCGATTAGTATCCCCGCAACTGTGCTTACTGCACCAATCACCACTGAAAAAATCAGCGAAAAGTTTCCACATAGTCCAACTGCCGATATATTAGTTTCTCCTAACTGTCCAATCATAATCTGGTCAACAATTGAAAAAGATGCCTGCAGCATACTTTGCAATGTGACAGGAATTGCAATTTTACACAATGATTTCATAAACTTTGACATTATAATTTCCTCGTACTTTCTCTTTTTATTAAACCAACTGGTAACACAATTTCTGTCTCACATTCTACTCCATTGCGCATTGCTTCCAGACATTCAATTGCGGTTTTTGCTCTCAAGGCTGCCTCTTGATGAATCGTTGTGAGTGAAGGATTGCTTTCCCTGCTTGCCATGCTATCATCAAAGCCGATGATCTGGATATCCTCTGGAATCCGAATATTCTTTTCTTGTAAAAACTTCATAAACTCAACTGCATAAAAATCTGAAACTGCAAAAGCAGCGTTTCCAGCCTGATAACCGCCATCATAATGATTGATGACCAGATTTACTACCCTGGAGCATTTTTCAAAATAGCCATCATACACAACAAACGATATCCTCATCTGATTTCTGAGCTTCTCATAATCGACTTCGCAAAATCCCATCAGAATCAGACCGTCCATATTCCACATAGAAGCAAACACTGGAATCTCACTGATGTCGGATGTCGTTTTTATCATCAGGAAATATCCTTTTTCATTAACCTCGTGGGAAAGAGCATTGAGTGATGACATCACAAATCCATCCTCTAAAACCCTGCCCTCATACTTCACATGGTCATTCACCACCACACCGATGATTCTTGAATTATTTCTCGCAAGCAAAATCCCCGCCATATTCGGGATATATCCTGACCGTTCAAGTTCCTGCTGGACACGTTTTACCGTCTCATCCGAAATCTTTTTGGTTTTGCCATGAATCACCTTTGATACAGTTGCTGTACTAAGACCTAATGAATCAGCAACATCCACGATTCGAACCCTGTTCTGTGCCATATTTATTCCTTCTCATCCTTATATTCTGATTATATGGTACAATAAAAAAATTGCTTTTACAAAGGTTAAACGTGTAACCCATCACAAAATTCTTGTTAAGTTTTTGTGACATTTTTCTATAACATTATTATTTTATCTATAGAGTTGCCTATTGGACTTGATAGTCTTTCACCATAGAATGAAAATGTAAAACAAATCTAGAAGCCATGTTTTTGTCCTTTCAAATACCTGTATTTTCCCATTATACTGTAATCTCAATTTGATTATCCTCAACCGCAACAATGCAGCTTTCGTAATATCCATCACCCGTAGTCCGTGGTCCACTGATAACCTCATAACCATCCGCTTTTAATTCTGCTGTCAATGCATCCACTTTTTCCTTACTTCCCACGCTAAAAGCTATATGTGAATATCCAGTACGAGCTGGTTTCTTCGGTAAATCAGCCATTTCCGGTATATTCATGATTTCAATACGTGCACCATCATCAAATGTAAGAAAATAAGAACAAAAGCCTGTTTTCTGATTGTGATATCCATCATTTGATTTTGCCCCCAGATACTTCACAAAGAATTTTTTTGTATTTTCCAAATCATTTACATAAAGTGCAACATGTTCAATTCTCATAATTATTACCTCTATTCTGTATTGATAAACTGATTAATAAGCTACCTTTTTCTTCTACTATTTTACAGCTTTGTTCCATTCCACTCCCGATTCATCTGTCCATGTATCTTTTCCATCATAAATATAAACAGCATTTATACGATCCATATAGCGACCATCTGCCAGTAAATAGACCGTAGTCTCATCTCCCCTTTGATTAACCAGTTCTTCGACATCCGGCCAATTATCCTTATTCTCGAATTTTTCAGTTGATGAACTTGAATCATCTATTGACGATTCATCCGGGAGCTGTACTACCTCTACAATTGCTTCAATTGTTTCAACCGGAGCATCACTCCATGGATATGCCGCATCATCACAGCCTGCCTGCTCAAGTAATTCTTTTGCATCAGGACCTAATAATTTCTGATATGCATCATACACAGATGCAAGCTTATTCGAAAATTCCACCTGTTCAGAATTTCCTTTATCAGAGAGCCATGATACCGTCTCTTTCTTAACCTCATCTGTGGTCATACTGGTTCCAACTCCCCAGTCGAGCAAATGCGCAGCAACCTTAACAGAAATCAATCCATTTCCTGTAGTTCCCGGCTGAATATCCGTATTGATTTCATCTAATACATCTCTGAATTCTTTATATGACGGTTTCACATCCTGTAATTGATTTTGTTCCTTCATCTCTGTTTGTTCCATATTATTATCTTCCACTGTTGCCAGCTCACTATTTTCTTCACTCGCAACGACCTGCTCCGTACTGTTTCCAGTATTCGTTATAGTTCCGATTTTCTGCTGCCCGCATGCGCACAATGAACATACCATAATTACAGAAACCATCAAAAATAACTTATTCTTCATATCTTTTTTCTCCTGTCATTCTACATTATTATTCGTTCCATGATAATATAATGGATTTGCAATGGTATTTTCAATCACACATTGTTGTGTGAATTTCATCAAGGCAAGCTGTTACTCCATTTAACGATACCTTTTGAAGAAAAGCCAAAGACCAACTTACCGAGCGACAATCTCAAGTACTACCGTCAGCGAAAACAGATGACAACAAGGCAGTTGGCGGAAAAGTTGGATATTGTACCATCAACTGTTGCGATGTATGAAAACGGAAATCATCCCATCCCTTACGATGTAGCTATTAAGCTGGCAGATGTTTTGAAATCGAAGCATCACTACTCTATGATGATTTTTCTCATTTTCTTGCCGTACCCTATACAGAAGCACTAAAGAGTGTTAGAACGTCTCTGGGGCTGTCACAGAAGGCTTTTGCAGAACGGATAGGGATTATACCCAGTTACTACTATAAGCTCGAAGAAGGCAATCGCAGACCGTCAAGAAAGGTTTATCAGAAAATATGTGCAACACTCGAAGCCACCGGTCTACAAACTTCACTTTTATGGAAGCATCCATTACAATGAAGGTAAAAGAAAAACGATTGGAGGAGTGACTATGGCACAGAATTTGACTTATACCTGTTGCAGTGATTATCTTATCCCTGATATTCAGTTGAACCAAACAAGTGATAAACCGCTTGGGAAGTATGGCAGGATGCGCAGAGTTTTTCTTGCAGAAAACAATCCAATACTCTTGGATGACATGATTCTGACGGAGACCTTATTTTCACATTTACGGGAAATAGACGAAACTGCTCACCGTAGAGTGGAACAGAAAATGGCTGAACTTCTGGAAAAAAATCCAGCTCCAGACAAGATGACTCAACAGCTTGCTTGGGCGCAGCACATGAATAGTCTGAAAGCGCAGGCAGAGGAAATGGTTAATGCAGAACTGATTTTCTGCTAATAGAAATAAAGTTTTTACTTAGGGCTGACTGTAACAGGTCAGCCTTATTTCTTTGATGGGATAATTCTTGAATTGTATTTATGGCAGTTCCAGAATTGTGCTTTTGACAATTCAAGAACTGTTAAAAGCACAATGTAACTATACTGATAATAACAATACTGATTATAGTGATACTGATTCTATCCTATCCTGTCCGTTACTTGTGAGTTGACACTTCTACAAGTGTGATTATGACACCTCAAGAAGTGTCGTTTTGACATCTCTGGAAGTGTGAAAATGACACGGTAATAATACTGATAATAATTATACTGATTATAGTAATACTTATCCTTTCCTTTCTGTTCTGGAATCATTGGATATGAAAGGAATGAAATTACTGCAATAGCATTTTGCCAAGCACAAAATATAAAATTTATTTGGTTATTAAAAACCATTGACTTTTTTGAATCCGGTGCTATAATAAGATCATAGATAATGGTTATTAAAAACCAAAACGATATGGAGGTTGTTAAATGTCTTATATCAATAAAGATTTTTTTGAGAATGCCGAGAACCAGCAGAAGGCTATGCAGATTAATTGGGAGATTGCAGACTGCCTTCATCAGTTCGGGAAGCTCCCTTGTAATGGGTTCCCGCTGGTTCCTTATCTGCTCCACAAGGCAAGTCAGTACAGCAATCCCTTCGGCATTACTCTCCAGGCAATCACCGATGGTAAGATTGAAGTCAACGAAGATGTTCGCTTTATGGCAAAAGAGGTTCTGACCGATGAACTGTGGGAGCGTCTGCTTCAGCTCGTGATGAAATACTCGCCGGAAGAATTTGCTCTCGCTGCTGTCAACCCTGTCACGGATAACGAACCAAAGGGAACGATGACCACACCTCCCTCCATCCTTAATCTGGCGCACAAACTGTTGGATGTGAAAGCCGGGGAGAGTGTCGCTGATGTATGCTGCGGCAGCGGAACTTATATGGTATCTGCCGCATTGGAGGAAAGCAGGGCTTCCTACCACGGCTTTGAAATCAATGTGGCAAACCGAGCAGCTGCGCTGATGCGGGCCGAACTGATTGATGTCGATATGGAAGTAACTTTGTGCGATGTTTTTACTGTGGCTGATAGTGACCCCATGCCAAAGTTCGACAAAATTTTCGCCAATTATCCTTTCGGATTGAAGCTGCGGAACCTGGGGGCAGGTGCTGCGTATCTGGAACGACTGGCAGAACAGTATCCCGGTCTTTCCAAAGCAACATCTTCTGATTGGGTGTTCAACGCCCTGCTTTACGATCTGCTCAATGAAAACGGAAAAGCTGTAGGAATCATGACAAATGTTCGCCCCCACCAGCCGC